>ERZ1026976.195-NODE-195-length-27229-cov-11.397623_pt1 | contig 27229 bp, 26 predicted proteins | sample MGYA00519293_ERZ1026976 | MGnify/ENA primary metagenome ERZ1026976 (study PRJEB26926, sample SAMN06164671) | human gut metagenome | biome: ENVO:00009003; feature: ENVO:2100002; material: ENVO:00002003 | host: Homo sapiens | place: USA | collected 2012 ... | reverse complement strand
GATCTACACTCTCTCCGTCGTCGGCAGCGTCAGATGTGTATAAGAGACAGCTGCATTCCATCATACAAAATATTTAAATATTCAAGACTAAAAAAAGACATCTTAGACCTCATAAGTAGTTATTTTGTAAAACTACTTTTAAAGTCAAGATGTCCAATTGATTAAAAAATTAAATCTGAAAACAAAAAGATTAGAAACAAATCGCAAAAATGAAGATCATTTTCTGGCAGAAAAATGGGTGATATCTCTTGATTAATTGTATAGCTTTTATGGATAGAGATCCCTACTCAAAGTTTTTGATTAGTCATTTAATTTTCACCAGAATGTTCTTTTTTTCATTACGAAGAAATAAAAGGACAAGAAATGATTAGACGACTCAAACTATACCTACACAAGTACTCAAATAAAAATTTTAAATATCTGACTGCTTGTAATCCTTAATCAAATACTCGTCCTTTGCCTATCTTCTTACTCTATTTATTAAACTTCTTACTACCTAATTTCATGTGAAATTGTGGGTCTTTTGGTGTTGATGGATCTACTCCGCGTAAATTTGGAATTTTGGCACACATCAATTGTAATGGAATAATGAAGTTGAACGTCAACATTTCCTTATTGTCGACGGTAGGTAAAACTAGGTTCGCATTATCCGATTCATAATTCGTAATTAAATAAATAGTTTCACTCCATTCGGATAGGACTTCTTTCATTTTGTCTGATCGTGTTTCGTCTCCGATATCTAAAATAAAGACTGTTGATTCCTCGTTTATAGCATTATAAATTCCATGTATGAACTCTTCAAATTCATAACCTGTTACTGGACAACGCATAGTTTCTAATAGTTTCAAGGCACTTTCCAAAATATCTCCGTACAATAAAGCTGGACCAGTGATTCGGATATCTTTAATTTCCTTCAATGACTCTTTGTGTTCTTCAATCCACTTTTCAGATGCATCGAATACTGAACGAAAGTGTTTAGTTGCTTTCTTTACTTCAGCAATTTCACTATTAAAACTTTCATCAGAAATCATTCCTTTTTCTGATCCGATATAAAGAGCTAACAACAATAAGTTTAGTTTGGTACAATAGAATCCTTTAGTTTTTGCTCCTGCGAGTTCTTCACCGCAAGCAACTGTCAAAATATAGTCTGCCACTTCATCAATATAGGCATTTTCAACCCCTGCCATGGAAGCTGTCATACACCCCTGTTCTTTCGCAATTTTCATTGCTTTATAAGTAGAGTAACTGCTACCTCCTTGCGATATTCCTACAACCAAGGTTTGTTCGTTGTCAGTCAAGAAGGTATCCTCTGTAATCTCAAATGGATACATTGCCCGAACATCCATTTTTAGTAATGCTTGCATTTTTTGACTCATTTGTAACCCTGAATGATAACTTGTACCTGATCCAGTAATAATGATTCGTTTTACTGATGCTTTCTTCACTTCTGCGAATAAATCAGGAGCCTTCTCAATAATTGATTCCATTTTTTCTGGTGTTTCCAACATGTAACTTTCAATTGTAGCCATTTGTCAATTCTCCTTTTTTATAAAATTCCAATAGCATGCATCAAAATCCCAAAAACTATGATTCCGATGGTTAGCCAAGTGATACTAACTTTTTTAATCAAACGATAAATCACGAAGGTAAAAATCAACGGCAGCATGTTTGGTAAAATCTGATCCAAAATATCTTGAACAACGATCTCAGCTCCACTGATTTTAAATTCAAGAGGGGTTGATATCGACAACATAGTCGCTACCATTCCTCCCACTACTGATAACCCAATGATAGTGGCTACAGACATTATCTTGTCCATTAAGCCTTCTCTTTGAATTCGCTCCAATGAGTTTACTCCAACCTGATAACCTAATTTCAAACCAAAAATTCGAACAAGAAAATTCGGGATATTGTAAATCAATAGGAATAAAATGGGCCCGAACATACTACCATCCTTGGCGATTGAAACTCCAATTCCAGCAGCGATAATTCGTAATGTTCCCCAGAAAATCGAATCTCCGATTCCTGCTAATGGTCCCATCAATGAAGCCTTAACAGCATTGATAGATTGTTCATCAAAATTAGTGTTGTTCGCATTTTCTTCTTCCATCGCAGCAGTAATTCCCATAATAGTAGGTACTACTGCCGGTGTTGTATTAAAAATTTCCAAGTGTCTGATTAATGCCAATGATTGATCTTTTTTTTCTCCATATAATCGTCGAATAACAGGAATCATTGAATAACAATAACCAATATTTTGCATTCGCTCGTAGTTAAAAGCTCCTTGTAAGGCAAATGAACGCCAAAAGACACTTCGAAGCTCTTTATTAGTTACCTTAGTCAAAATCAATCTCTCCTTCCGTTAAATTATCTTGTATAGAGTCAGTAGATGCTTTTTTGGGTTCGATATAAAAATGCAAGATAAATGCTAGACATACTGCAAACAATGCAATTGCTGTAATGTTCATGCCTCCATACGCCGCTGCCAAGAAGCCGATGAAGAAAAATGGCGCCATTTTCTTTGAAAATAGCATATCCATTAATAAAGCAAATCCAATGGCCGGTAAAAGAGAACCAGCGACACCCATCCCATCTAAAATTACTTTAGGAATTGAATTAATCAGATTAGAAACTTGGTCTGCTCCCAGGAGAATCGCTAAAAACGTTGGTAAAAATGTACTTAAGAAAAACAGACAGACCGGAATCCACATTGAAATAGCCAGTCCTCTATAATTTGCTTCCTTAGCGTACTTATCTGCTTTATGAGCAAAATAGGTATTCGCAATCCTCACTACTACACCCAAAGTTTGAGCCAGTACAGCTATTGGAACTGCTAAAGCCAAAGCTACTTCAACTCCACTACCCGAAATAATTGCGAATGCTGTTCCTAAAATTCCTCCTGTTACTACATCAGGTGGTGTCGCGGCACCAATACCAGCAATCCCCATCCAAATTAGTTCTAGTTGAGCACCAATAATAATTCCCTGTGTAACATCACCTAATACTATTCCTACGAAAAGGCCGGTTACTAGTGGTCGGTCAAACATCATTTGTCCGAAAATACGCCCATCCAAAATTCCAATTCCTGCTATCAACCCTAGCATTAATGCTTGTGCTACCATTATGTTTCTCCTTTCTTACAAATCAAAATCCTCCAACGTCTTTCGTTTATCTCTTGGCAACATCCGAAATTCTACTTCAACTCCAGATGAGTGAATAGCTTTCAAATTCTCAATATCTTCCTCATCAACTGCTACTAGATCCGTCAGCTTGCGTTTACCTTCGGAAAAACGTAAGCCACCAATATTAATTTCTTTAATGACGTTGCCCGCATTTGCGATCAATTTTCGTGCATCAGCTGTATTTTTTACTAGAACTAATACATTGCTTTTTTTCGAATGGCTAAATTTCTCAACAATTTCACCTGATTCTTCGACGTTTCGAATATATAAGTTTACATTGCTTGGCTTTGCTAAATTTAATGCCATAGCCTTCATCTGATCATTCTTGGCTTCATCGTTTACAACTAAAATGGTGTTAACTCCTAATGATGAAGTCCAACCAAAAGCCACTTGTCCATGAATCAAACGATCATCAATCCTCAATAATGATACTGTCATCCTGTACGCCTCCTTCACTATTAATACATGCATTCACATGTAATATTCCTCTTTTAGCTTCTTCTAAACTGTTGTTTATTCGATCCTGTATTGAGCCTTCTGATAAAAATAAATTTAACAACATTGGTAGATTGACCCCGGTAATCAATTGAAAATCATATCCCTCTAATAAAAATTCTGTAAAAAGATTTGCGACACTGCCACCAAACACATCTGTTAAAACAATTAACGGTTCTTCATCTATACCTACCAAGTACTGTTTCACCTCTTTAGAAGCATCTTCAGAAGATTTTGATTTTGTCATACAGAAATAATCAATCGCTGTATCTTCTCCAATAATTAGTTGGACACTATCAATGATTCCTTTTGAAAACTCACCATGTGTCGCAATTAGGTATTTCAACTAAATCCCTCCTTTCACTTTTATATAAAAGCAAAAAGCGTGCCAACTAGTGGCACGCTACGAATTATAAAGAATATTATGGATATATCCGATCTCTGTTAGAGGAACTGTCACACTATAAGTCTGTTCTAGCACACTAAACACTTCTTGGATCACTCTAATCTCTTTTTGATGATCGTAAGAAAATTTTTCTAAATCAGGAAAGTCCATTATTTCGGAATGACGAATCAAACGTTCAACCATACAACTTACATGGACATACATGGCAACTTTACGAGCATTAGATAATTCTAAAAACAGACGAGTTTCTAGCTGTTGAATACAGTCTTCCACAAGTTCCATTATTTTCTTGGTATCCAGAATGGTCAAAGAATCAATCACTCGAATTAACGAAAAGTTCTTCACCAAGCGATTATTGATTTCTATAATGTCATCTTCAGCTAAGGTTCGTTGAAAAATTTCCGCGATTTTGTTGGATCCATCCCCAGAAATGATAGTTTCTAGAAGAACAAAATTCACATTTGGCACTTGTGGATCATCAGTACCGATAATTGTTAAAAGCTCATATTTAGCCATTAGCGCGGGGTTAATACCATGTTCTTTCAACTCACTGAACTCTGTTGGGATAATTTCAATATCCAGCATTCCATCCAAACAATCGTACAATAGCTTTTGGATTTGCACAGCCGTTCCAAGCCCGGTAAAACAGGTAGTGATAATTGCTTTTCGTTTACTACGTTCAGGTTGAAAGAGTTGAATGTTCGGTACAGTAACTTCCTTCATTTGTTCAGCTATCTCTGATAAATCCTTGCCTTGTTGAATTAGATTACCTATTTCTAAAGCCATTAAAGTTCCCAGTTGATCAATAAACAGAATTGGAATTTCAATATCTTGCTTCAACTGCTCATAAATCATATTCAGAGAACCCATATCAATTAAAATTACTAATCCACGATTAACCTGATTTTCCTCAATATAAAGACGAACCTTTTCACTAATATCATCTAAAGTAGCCTCAATCGGCATGTCAATGGAAGCAAATGTGGCATTGCCTAGCATTCTATTACATACATTTGCAATGCTACTAGCAGTCGCATAACCATGCGCTAAAATAATAGCATCCACATCTGAGTCTTGTTCAGCCTGTTCTAGTGTTGATAAGAAAAGAATAAACAAGGTATGATCTATATCATTAAAGGTTAAGTCTAGTCGTTTTTCTACTTCTGGTAAGAGTTTATTAATCGCACCTCTTGCTAATCTATAATTCTCAGAAACTAGCTGTTTTAACCTTTCTGGAAGAATTAGTTGATCTGTTTCTCCTTTCAACACATAGCGATAAATATAATGAGAAAAGAATAAAACAAAGTTTCCATCATATCGGAATTTTGTTTGGTAATCCAGTTCTCTAAAAATCTCTTGCATCGTAGTCAAAATAAATTTCTCCAATGACATATGACTAGCGTATTTATCCTGATACACTAACTCATCCATGAATTGGGTTACCTGTTGTAACCATTGCTTTTTTAAATCATGTAAAGTCTCTTTACCGTTCTCATAGTGTTCGTGTAATAGTATCATCCGAGAAATAAAACCTGTCAGCTCCTTAGCTCGGCTAGAAACCTGCTTTCTCTCATAGGAACCAGAAAAGATAAGATTGGATCCTTCAAATGTTGACCATTGTTCTTGCTGGGTATTACGAGCATAGATTTTTTGCGGCAAATCTCGTAACTGGATTTTTACTTGAATCTGTTCGTTCCGAGCAATGGCACTACCACAGGCATATTTGATCGTATTCTCAATCTCTCCAATATTTCCTTGATAATACGTCTGCAACAGAATGTTCATTACTCTTGTTGTAACTTCAATCGGTTGATTCAGCTTTCTACTTTCTTCACTAAATAAATATTCGATCATCTGTCGTTTTTCCATTATTCCTCGTTCATCCATATTGGGAATATAGATATGAATCGGAATTCTTCTTAAAAACGTTTGCAGAAATTCCTGAGGTTTTTCTGTTGTTGCAAAAGCCAAACGCACCTTAGCTTTACGCGGTTTTGTCTCGCCAATTCTTGTGAAATTCCCTTTATCCATAAATGTAAATAATTTTTCTTGCCCTTCAGCATTTAAACGGTGTACTTCATCTAAAAAGAGTAGTCCTTGATCGGCTTCCTCTAACAATCCTGCTCGACTCTCGTAAGCTCCAGTAAAGGCCCCCTTTGCATATCCGAATAAAAGTCCTGATAATAGTTCAGGATTATTGTAATATTGTGCGCAATTCAAGACCTTAAAAGGAGCATCAAAAGTTAGTATCCCAGCCTTAATCATATACTCATACATTACTTGTACAAAATAACTCTTTCCGACACCCGTATCTCCCATCAACATAATCGGTAATCCATTTTCTGGATAAAAGACAGCTGTTTTTAGTTGTTCCAATGCCTCAGAGAGACTTTTATCCCAACCAATCATTTGTTCAAATACTCTTTCAGCCGGCAGTTTTTTTATCAACTCAGCGATTTCCTGCACTCGTTCATATTCTTTATTCAATTCCAATTTGAAATGTTCTTCAAAAACCTTTTTGCCTAAAAATAAAACTGGTCGTGTGTTCACTTTAACCAACAACCCATTTTCAACAAGTTTATTAGCTGCTCGACTGGCTTGGGTTCTGCTTACCTCCAGTTGTTTTTCTATTTCAGGTGTGTCAAAGAAAAATCGTTCTAACTGGTCTAATTGTAGATTCTTACACTTCTCATTTGCTAATTCTAAGATTGCTTCTTCCAATACAGACATCCCCATCACCTCTATAACCATTTTAACGAAGTCTAATACGAAATCAATAACACACCTATATCTGCATACACTATTGCTTCAGATTCCTACTAACACTTATCAAAAAAAAACCGGTAAAATATTTTGCTCCATGCTTTCATTTTAAAGGTACCAGACCAAATGAAATGTAATTTAATGCTGGACTTCTGGTGTTAGGATAATTTAGTGGACACATTTTGGGAGAGGACTATAATATCCTCGAACGAAAGGAAGTTCACCAAATGAAAAAGGACAGCCCAGAAAGAAAAGACATGATCCTTCAACTCGTCGCAACTGGTAAGCCGGTTGCCGAAATTTCCCGTGAATATGGCATTGCAGAACAAACGATTTACAAATGGAAGAAAAACAACACCCCCGTTACTGGCAGTTCGTTGACTCCCGCTCAAATCAAACAGATGGAAAAGGAAATGACTCGTCTGCGCCAGGAGAACGAAATCTTAAAAAAAGCAATGGCTATATTCACGAAGTAAACTTACACAGTAAAATCCTCTTCATCAAAAACGAAAGTAATGAGTATCCAACTCGGATGCTTTTGCGAGTGATGAAAGTAGCACCGAGCACGTATTACAAGGAGCTCAAACATAAGCCCAGTGATCGCGAGCTTGAGAATGAACAAATCGATCAGGCGATCCTGTCGATTTACACAGACAGCAAGAAACGATATGGTGCATGGAAAATCCATCACCAGCTGATAGAGCAAGGCTTTGATTTATCGATCAAACGAGTGCAAAAACGGATGCGCATTCTTGGTATCCATTCCATCACCGTTAAAAAATATCGACCAACCAAGGCTTCTAAAGAGCGCGTTGAAGAACGGACAAATCTCTTAAACCAAGATTTTTCTACAACCAGCATCAATCAAAAATGGGCCGCTGATATCACGTATATCTCGACTGCAAAAGACGGCTGGACTTACCTAGCTTCTGTGATCGATCTTTATTCGAAAAAGATCATCGGCTATACTTACGCCAAACAGATGACTACTGAAATCGTGAGGAGTGCGCTAGATTCAGCGATCCAAAATCAACAACCGACAGACGGACTGATCATCCAAACAGATCTTGGTTCGCAATATACCAGTGCCGATTTTGAGGAAGCTTTACGCACGAACAAGATGACGCATTCATATAGTCGCAAAGGTACGCCTTACGACAATTCCTGTACCGAATCTTTTCATGACACTTTGAAGAAAGAAGAAGTCTATCAAACGACCTATCATTCGTTTGAAGAAGCCAGGCTAGAGCTATTTCAATATATTGAAGGATGGTATAACCGCAAGCGGATACATGGAGCAATCGGCTATCTGACACCACAACAAGCAGAAGATCAAGCTCGGCAACACGCGCAATAACTACACACATTTTTTTGAACAAATCCACGAGAATTTCTTTTCATGGTTTCAGAGAATGGTCAAACATTTTTGGTTTGACGATTGTCTGAAATCATGAAACAACTCGAGAGTGGATTGGTTTCAAAAAAACTCTCAAAAAATGAGTCCACTTTATTGACACAGATCCACAGATCCACAACCTCATACAGTTTTATTCATATTATTTTTTTAGCTATACTTCAACAGATGGGCAGAAAATTTCCCGATTCCTCAATACAGATTAAACAATTATTATTTACACCCTTATTTAAGGTTATTAGCGCTCGCCAAGCCAAACCGCACCATCTTTGATTACATAAAATTTATCGTCAGAAATTTCACTTATCCAATTTGCAGATTCCTTAATCGATTGAACTTCTTCGATCGTATAGAAACCATCATCAATACGTTCCTGTAAATCATTTTCTGACCATGAGATTAAGTCGAATCCTTTATGCCACAGTAGCTCATTCGCATTCTTGATCGCTAATTCATTTGGCAAGGACTCGACTTTCTCGACTTCTGCAAAAGTATTATCGTAAAAATTCAACATTCCTCTATAGCTCGCAACTACTTGAGAATGTAAAATATCCTTTTCAAAAATCCATAACTTCAAATAGTAAGGTTCACCTAACTCATCCAACGTTTGTTTCCAAGAATCGTAGACATCTATTAACGCCTGAATGATTAATCGCTTATACCAAGATGGTAAAATATATTTTTTAAACAGTGAGTAAAAAGATAAGCTTCCTAATTTCACATAGTCTCTAGAATATTCTTCTAATAGCCCTAAGTTTAAGTTCATGTTGTCATTTTTCCAACGATCTACTTCCCTTGCTCTTCTTTTCCAACCCCTGATCTTTTTTCTTCTAAAATCCGGTTTATCAGTCACATAAACACCCTCTCATAAAAAAATATCATCACTTATGATACGGCTCCCCTGCATTGATCCTAAATGCCCGATAAATCTGCTCTACTAGAATCAGGCGCATCAACTGATGAGGATAAGTCATTTTGCCGAAAGAGATTTGGGTGTTGCTGCATTTTAAGACTTGGTCGCTGAGTCCAAGGGAGCCGCCTATGACGAAGACGAACTGGCTTTTGCCGCTGGTTTGTAGTTTATCTAGTGTAGCGGCGAAATCTTCGCTGCTAGGATTTTTACCATTGATGGCTAGTGCAAAGACGTATTCTTGTTCTTTGATTTTAGCGAGGATGCGCTCGCCTTCTTTTTCTTTGACTTGAATCATTTCGGCTTCGCTTAGCTTTTCGGGTGCTTTTTCATCGGGAACTTCAATGAGTGTGATTTTGCAATATTTTGATAGGCGTTTTGTGTACTCGTTGATTCCTTGCACCAGATATTTTTCTTTTAGTTTTCCCACAGAAATAATTTTGATATTCATGTTTTTCCACCTTTTTTTGTTTTAAAGAGTTAATTTTTATCTAAAAAGTTGCTTTCATCTAATGTGGACTCCTTGTCGAAATTTTACTTTTCCACCAATTCAATTAGCTAAAAATCTGTATATGGGACTTTTTCCACGAAGTTATGCACACTAATCACAGGTTTATCCACAGGTTGTGGCTGATTTATTCCCTTTTTACAGGTATTCCTATATACAAACATATGTTTTCCACCGAGTTATCCCCTTTATCCACAATTTTGTGGATAAAAAACTTCAAACAATTAACAAACTTTTTCCTTAGTTTTCCACTAGCTATGTGGAAAAGAAGTTTTTTTATCATTTATCTACATTTTCCTCCGAATCTTTTTCATAAAAAAATCAAATCAGTGTAGTAGACTTAACTTACAAAAAAATACTATACTCAATATAACGTAAATCATAGTAGAGGTGGAGGAAATTATGATAAGAAAAGACATTACCCCAACACCCAAAAAGTCACCCGGTTTTTTTAGACGGTTTGGGATTAGTTTATTAGGCGGTGTACTTGGCGCTGTCTTAACAATAGGAATCTTTTACGTAGCGAGCGGTTCGTTACTATCTCCAAGTAATCAAAACGCCAGCGGCTCGCCTAGTGCGGGTAACACGAAGGTCAGTAACATGAAGGTTGATGTAAACTCTGATATTACCGAAGCAGCCAGCAAGGTGCAAGACGCGGTTGTTTCTGTTATTAATTTGCAGAAGCAACAATCACAAAGCGGCTTAGGCGGCTTCTCTGATATATTCGGTAATAGAAATGATGATCAGCAGTCGCAAGATGATAGTGGACAACTGGAAGAAGCTTCTGAAGGTTCCGGTGTCATCTACAAGTTGGAGGGCAATACCGCCTACATCGTTACAAATAATCACGTTGTGGAAAAACAAGATGGCTTGGAAGTATTGTTAAAGGATGGTTCAAAAGTGAAGGCAACCTTAGTCGGTACGGATTCCTATACTGACTTGGCTGTTTTAAAGGTTGAATCAGACAAAGTCGCTAACATCAAACCCGCAACTTTTGGTGATTCTAGCAGCTTAAAGGTTGGTGAACCAGCAATCGCGTTAGGTTCTCCACTAGGCTCACAGTACGCTAACTCAGTGACTTCAGGGATTATTTCTTCCTTGAATCGTCAAGTAGTCAACCAAAATGATGAAGGGCAAACCGTCAACATCAATGCAATCCAAACAGATGCAGCTATTAACCCTGGTAACTCTGGCGGTCCGTTAGTCAACATGGCTGGTCAAGTAGTGGGTATCAACTCTAGTAAGATCGTTCAGACAGAGTCAAATGTCAGTGTGGAAGGAATCGGCTTTGCTATTCCAAGTAATGATGTAGTGAACGTTATTAACCAGCTTGAAAAAGATGGGAAAGTAATTCGCCCAGCTCTAGGCATTACGATGGCTAGCCTATCTGATCTTTCGACTGAACAAGTAAGTGAGATTGTTAAGGTACCAAGTTCTGTTACTCAAGGAGTCGTGGTGGGAAGCGTACAATCATCTACACCAGCGGATCAGGCAGGCTTGAAGAAGTATGATGTCATCACAAAAATCGATGATACCGATGTTTCATCAGGTGTCGAACTGCAATCTGAATTGTACAAACATAAAGTCGGCGATACAGTGAAAATCACCTACTATCGTCAAGATAAGAAAAATACAGTTTCAGTAAAATTGAGCATTGATTCGAATTCATTGAAATCAAACTCACAACAAGGGAACCAATAAGAACTTTAACCGTCTCTATTCGATAGTGAATAGAGACGGCTTTTTGTTTTCCATAAAAAAATCCAGAGGAATTTTTCCTCTGGATCGTCTATTTTTTCCTTAGTCCACTATCCAATTGTTCTTCCTTTAATCAATAAGACAACTAAAATCCCTATGGTCGCACCAATACTGCCGCCTTGAACCAAAACCATAAGATGAAAGGCACTTCCTAAAGCCAATTTTTTTAGTTTGGCGTTCAGCATTAGGGATATGATCAGACTAATAATCGAAAGAACAAGTAAAAATAAAAGCAAGATTCCCTACCTCCTTCGTATAAAAATAGTAAATTATTTTTTTTAATTTATCATTTTGCATGACTAAAAGGAGTATTATTTCCTAAATGGTAAGAAGAGCGTCCTAAATAACTTTATTTCGAAGAGCTCAAGACAAAAAAATTCCGTTGAGAAAATCTCAACGGAGTTTTTTATTTGCCTACTTCAAATTTTTCGCCGGTTTTCGCATCTTCTTCTAAGACTAGGATGCCTCTTTTTTCTGGCGCATTTGGTAGATGTAATTCTTTAGCTGAACAAATCATCCCAAAGCTTTCTACACCGCGTAAGCTACCTGGCCAAATAATCTGTCCATCCGGCATCATGGCACCAGGTTTAGCTACAACGACTTTTTGCCCTGCTTCGATATTGGGTGCTCCGCAGACGATTTGCAAGGTTTCACCGCCATCGATCTCTGTTTCAGTAATGTGTAAATGATCAGAATCAGGATGATCAACACAGCTTTTTACGTAGCCCACCACAAATTTGGGTGAAAGGTCCGCAACTAGACGTTCTTCAAAGCCAGCGAGTTTCAACTGCTCATTTAGTACATCTATCTCTTTTTCTGTTAGTTCTATTTGTCCATTGCCATGGATCGTTAGGTACTCAGAAACATGGAAAAAGTTCCATGCGACCGTTGTACCGTCAGTCGTTTGAACGCGAGCAACGGCTCCTTTTCGTTCTACTGAATTTTCCTTATTTTCATCATTTTTGACGATGACCATTAAAGTATCACCGACGTTTTGTTTATTATACGCAAAAATCACGTTTTTACCTCCAGTCGTAGTCCTCTCGTATCTTAACAAATCTAATGGGGCTTTTGCATGAGATTTTTTTCATCAATTTTTTTCCAAATAAAAAGCTGGACGAGCCAGCCTTTTATTTCGCACTTGGATGCACGATTAGGACATCACACAAAGCTTCCTTGATTACATAGCTAGCAACACTGCCAGTCATAAAACGTTCTACTGCGTTTAATCCTGATTGTCCCACCATGACTAAATCGATGTCATATTTTTTTGGCAGGGTCTTGGCCATCGCTTCTTTCGCTGAACCGTAAGCGATAATGCCTTCGATCTTAGTATAGCCAAAATCTCTTCCAATCGCTTTGCATTGATTGATCAGTTCTTTTGCGTCTGCGGCTAATTGATCCATGATGTTTTCATTCAAGGGTGAGTAACTCATGAATGTATAAATTTGATGGTCGATCACGTTTGCGACATACACCGTTCCTTGATTTCGCTTAGCGACAGCTAACGCCTTTTTGAAGGCTTCCATCGCTTGATCGCTGCCATCGATCCCAACTAAAATATTTTGATATGATTGTGTGAACATAACAATCTCCTACCCTTCTACTCGTTGCAAAAAGCCAGCGATTTCGTCTTTGGTTTTACGATTTTTATTGACCAATCGACCTAATTCTTCTCCGTCATTTACCACGACAAAACTAGGAATCCCAAAAATGTTCCATTCAGCCGCCACATCAATAAATTCATCACGATCGACTTGAATAAATTGAAATTGCGGAAACTCCGCCTCGATCTCCGGCATCTGAGGTTTAATAAAGTTGCAATCGCCGCACCAATCAGCGGTAAAGAAGAAGACATTCTTCCCTTTTTGTGCATAGTCGGCTAATTCTTCAATACTTTTAGGGATAATCATTTCGTCACGACCTTTTTTCTTTTACTACCTTGATTATACACTTTTCGTTGTTTTTGAGAAAGAAGCTTACTCGCTTTCTCTGTTTTCTTACAGCCATAATAAATTCGCCTTTAATAAAAGAATAATGACGTATCTTTTTCAAATTTGTTTGTAAGAATGGTAAAATAAGAGAGACACAGAATGGGGTGTGTCATCATCCATTCTATTATGGCTAACACATAGGAGTAAAAAACGATCACTAATAACTAAGGAGGAATCTATATTATGGAGAAGACGAAAAAGTTCGCCCAAGGTCTCGCTATCGGCTCATCAATCGGATTAGCTGCCGGGATTGCCGCGAACCATTATTACAGAAATAAACAAAAAATGTCCCCAGATAAAGTCTTGGATCAAATCAAAGCTGCCTTTTTAAAGGAAGGACCGATCGAAGGCTCCTGGATTTCTTTTGATACCGAGCATATGCAGAAATTCGCCATCACAATGGATGTTCTTTCGGGTGGAATTACCCGCACCGAAGACAATCAATTAGTTGCGTATGAATTTAAAGCAGATGCTAAAACTGGCGCTGTTTTAAGTATTGATCGTATCATTAGTGAATAAAAATAGCGTATGCCAAAATCATCGGCATACGCTATTTTTTATAAGTTGATCGGCTCGCCGCCAGTTACACCATAGATTTGAGAAGTTACATAGCTTGCATCGTTTGATGCTAAAAAGACATATACTGGTGCTAATTCTGCTGGCTGTCCTGCTCGCTCTAGCAATGAATCTTGACCAAATTCAGGCAACGCCTCTTTTGGCTGTCCATGATCCAATTGTAATGGTGTCCAGATTGGACCCGGTGCAACACCGTTCACACGGATTCCTTTTTTTGCTAATTGACTGGCTAAGCTAACGGTGAAATTCGCAATGGACGCTTTTGTTGCGGCATAATCCATCAAATGATCGCTTGGATTGAACGCTTGAACAGAGGTTGTCGTTACAATACTACTGCCTGCCGGTAAATGAGGCAACGCTTCCTGCACAATGGCAAACATAGAAACAATATTTACCTTGAAGGTATCTTCAACCTGCTTCACAGGTAATTCTTCGATAGACTCACGTGAAATTTGCTGTGCCGCATTTAAGACTAACGTATCTAATCCGCCAAAGGCTTCGACTGTCTTTTCAACCATTTCTTTTGGTCCATGGTCTTCCCGCAAATCATAAGGTAACAACAGTGCTTTTCTCCCAGCTTTTTCGATATATTCTGCAACTTCCTTTGCATCTCTATCTTCGCCTGGGAAATAATGAATCGCAACATCCGCCCCTTCTCTTGCAAATGCAATAGCCGCTGCACGGCCAATACCAGAGTCTCCCCCAGTAATCAGTACTCTGCGATTTTCTAATTTCTTGTTTCCGACATAGCTGTCCTCCCCACAATCTGGTTTAGGCATCATATCGTCTTGCAGTGCAGGAGTGTCTTGATCTTGCTTCTTAAATTTACTCCCATGAAATAGGCTTCTTGGATCGATTAAGTTTGGTTCGCTCATCGTATCTCCTCACTTTCTATCTATTAGACTACGCGATATTTTCAAAAAGCAAAAATATTTTGCTCGAAAGAAGAGAGATTGAAGCGTTTTTTACTTCGCTGTTCTCGCGAAGGCTTCAATAAACCATTGTTCAAACTCCTTTGGATCAACTTTAACAGCCACTTCTGCATTCGTCGGTAAATTTAAATAGTTTTGCAAATCAACGAGTGAGGCCCCATAAGTCAAAGTTGGGGAGGTTTCGATCTCCACCCTTGTTGTTACCAACTCAAAGATTTCCGGCTTTACGAGCAAAGCGATCGCCAAAGCATCATACATGTTTAGCCCCGCATCAAAACTGCCGCTGCGGTATTTTGTAAATAGCTGGTAAATCATTTCACCAATTTCGCCAAAATGTCTTATTTGATTGGCAACCTCCGGCATAATCTTCGCTTGGTCTCCAACTTCTAAGGGCGCTACTTGAATTGGAACGCCGCTGTTGAAGACGATTCTTGCCGCCTCAGGATCAGCGGCGAAGTTAAACTCAGACAGCACGCCATAATTTCCCCGTCCTAAGCTGCCGCCCATCACAACAATCTGATCAATTTTCACTAAATCTTGCGGATAAAGGTGAAGGAACAAGGCAATATCCGTTAAGGGACCTATCCCCACTAATGTTGTTTTTTCTTCCTTATTCACCACCTCATGCATGGCCGCAACAGCTGTCAGAGACTCCTCTGCAAAAATTTTCGCCTCAGGAAACACATATCCGTCCATTCCAGATTCTCCATGAATCTCACTGGCATTGATCGCTTCTCTTACTAGTGGACGCGAGCTGCCTAAAACAACGCGTGGGGTCTTTTTGTAGAGAGTCAGCAGCTTTTCTGTATTGGCTTTGGTATTCTCTAAGCTAACGTTGCCAAAAATTGGACAAATAAGCTTTACATCCAGCTCTTCACTGAAGAGTGCCAACGCAATCGCTACCGCATCGTCAATTCCTGGATCTGTACTCAAAATAATCGATCTTTTATTCATGTTCAGCCTTCTTTCTAATAAAACATTCTCAAAAAATCATACAACAGGTTTCATTTTTACGCCAATTTAGCAGAGTTGAGTCCACAAAAAAGACCTCACATTCAAAAATGCGAGGTCCTTTCACTTCTAAGTTTATTTTACTAAACGATAGATTGCATCTGCGTAAATGACTGCAGAGTTTAAGATATCTTCAACAGACATGTATTCATTTGCTTGGTGCATTGTATCTTCAAAACCAGGGAATTGAGCGCCATAGGCAACGCCGCGTTCTAGTAAACGACCGAATGTACCGCCGCCGATCACTTTTTCTTCTCCCTTGATTCCTGTATGTTCTTCGAAAGTATCTAGCAAAGTAGCTACCAATGGATCATCCGCTGGCACATAGTGAGGAAGCATGTGATGCCCTCCTTGTGTCACCTTCACGTCTGAACCGAATAGTTCTTCTAATTTTGCTTTGATGTCTTCCGCTGTCGTTCCTTTAGGGTAACGGAAATTCAAGGTAATATGGTTGTCGTTATCTTGACCATCTTTGAAGCTGAAGATTCCAGCGTTCATAGTCAATTCGCCCATTTTTTCATTGTTGAAATCAACGCCTAGTTTCTTCCCATAGACATCTTCATGAATAGCGTTTGCGCTGTTTTCGATGAAGGCTTTCGCACCTTTATCGAATTCATAGTTATTCAAGAAGACTGCTAAGAAGGTCCCAGCATTTGTTCCTAATTGAGGACTAGCACCGTGAGCTGCTTTTCCGTCTAAGTGTAGAGTAACCGTTGAACCAGATACTTCTGCTTTTCCGCTGACTGGGTTGTTTTCTACATAATCAGCAAAATCTTTCGCTAATTTTTCAGCAGCGTCTGCATCTGCAACTTTCACTTCAGCCACCGCATTGCCGGGAACCATGTTTTCACGAAGACCCGCTTCGAAGCTTACTAAAACATAAGAAGTTCCGTTTGTTCCGTCAAAATGTGGAATCATTGTGACATTTCCTTTTTCACCATTGATGATGGGGAAATAAGCATCTGGTGAGAAACCAAAGTCAGGTTTTTCTTCGTGTTCGAAGTAGTAGTCCATATCTCCCCAGCCGCTTTCTTCGTCCGTACCGAAGACAAAACGGATTTTTTTAGAGATTGGCAAGCCTAACTCTTTGATAATTTTTACCGCGTAGTAAGCCGCAACTGATGGGCCTTTGTCATCACTTGAACCACGAGCATATAATTTACCATCGCGAATTTCTGGTTCGTAAGGATCTGAATCCCAACCGTCGCCAGCAGGTACCACATCTAAGTGACCGAAAATCCCTAAGGTTTCATCGCCGTCACCGTAATCAAAATGACCGGCATAGTTGTCGACATTTTTTGTTGTGAAGCCATCGCGTTCTGCGATTTCAAGCATTTTTTCTAATGCTTCCACTGGTCCTGGTCCGAATGGTGCTTCTTTGGTTGCTTTGTCGTCTTCACGTTCACTTTTAATACGCAATAAAGTGAATAGATCCGCTAATAGATCGTCTTTGCGTGCTTCGACTTCTTTTTTAAAATCGATTGTCATTGAAAGATTCCTCCTTTAATTAAAACCACTATAATGATAGCATTCTATTCCATAGAATAAAAATGAAAACTCTTTAAGAAATGCGGGGACAGACTCTCCTTTTTCCCTTATAATGATACCCATAGTGAATTTTCTCTTAGCTATTTCCATTAAAAATGACTACTATTATATAGTTAATGAAAGCAGGTGCTTAAATGGTCCAACTTAACGAAGAGATTTTGCATAAAGTAATTACGAAACGACCAGAGATTTCTCATAAAGGAACCTTTGGGCGAGTCGCTTTAATTGGCGGAAATCAACAATACGGCGGAGCAATCATTATGAGTGCCGAAGCCTGTATCAAAAGCGGTGCCGGACTGACCACGGTCATCACTGCTGAAAAAAATCACGCCCCGCTTCATACTCGGTTACCTGAAGCGATGGTGCTGGACTTTTCTGAGCTGAAAACAATTTACCAAATACTGAAAAAAGCAGACGTCATATTAATAGGGCCTGGTTTAGGTCTTGAAAAGGAAGCCTTGACACTGCTAAAGTGGGTGTTGAAAAATCAACAGGAGCAGCAATGGCTGGTGATCGATGGTTCCGCCATCACGCTGTTTAGTGACTATAGCTTATCGCTAAAATCACCTGAACAAACAGTATTCACTCCTCACCTAGCGGAATGGGAACGCCTTAGCGGCCTCAAATTTGTTGATCAAACGGATGAAAACAATCGTGCGAAACAAGCCCTTTTAGGAGCTAAAATCGTCTTGAAAAGTCACCGAACAACCATCTATGATGAAGCAATCGCCTATTATCAAAATCCCCTTGGCAATCCAGGAATGGCAACTGGCGGAACCGGTGATACCCTAGCTGGAATGATTACTGGTTTCTTGGCTCAATTTGAAAAAAATACGGATACGATTGCCGCAGCCGTTTATCTCCACAGTTTGATTGGCGACACCTTAGCAAAAGATAACTACGTAGTTTTACCTACTTTGATCAGCGAAGCGCTGCCTCGCTACATGAAAAAATTCGCAACCGAAAGGAATTAATTATGGAAAAATATCCTGGCTATGCTCGCAAGCCCTTTTACTACGAAACAGATAAGATGGGCATCATCCATCATTCCAACTACATTCGCTGGTTTGAAGAAGCCCGTGTAGATGCGTTGACCTTTATGGACTATCCTTTTGAAAAAATTGAAGCGGACGGTATCATGATCCCTGTACTAGGCGTCAGCTGTGAGTATAAGGAAATGGTCCGCTTTGGCGATGAGGTTCTAATAAAACCGGTCGTAACGAAATATACCGGTACACGCTTAGATTTTGAGTATCGTGTTTACAATGGAGACAAGCTGGTCACAACAGGAACAAGTCAACATTGCTTCATGTCCTACGAAACCAACCGTTTAGTCCAATTAAGAAAAACACATCCTGCCCTGCACGAACTTTTTTTAGAATATTACGAGACAACAAAAGAAGAAGCATAAAAAAAGCCGTTGGCAACTTGCCAGCGGCTATTTTACTTTCATTATGCTGAAATACTTTCTCCAGCTGCTTCTTCGCTAACTGTTGATTCTTCATCCACCAATTTCTTGTCGTAGGCACGAGCAAACGGCAAGTAAATGACAAACGCTGAAACTGCACAGATAATTGCGACAATCGCTGCTTTCCAGTCACCCCCGGTACTGATGAAGGCTCCGACACCAACGGGTGAAGGCCAAGGCATATTGGCGATTACTGGACGAATCAATTCTAATTGAATTGCAAAATAAGCAATTGACGCTGAAACCATCGGAGCTAAGAAAAATGGAATCGCCATAAATGGATTATAGATCAATGGGATACCAAAGATTAATGGTTCATTGATATTGAACAAGCATGGAACGATCGCTGCTTTTCCTAACACTTTTAATTGTTCTGATTTTGCCATGTAAACTAAGAAGATACATAGACCTAATGTCGCACCAGATCCACCAATCGTTACAAAGGCATTTTGGAATTCCCCTGCTAATGGGATATGCGCACCATCAGCGTTCAACGCCAAGTTTCCTAAAGTAATCGGTGCAATCAAGGAAGAAATGATGTTAGCCCCATGAATCCCCACGATCCACAATGCATGGATCAAGAAGTAGATGACCATAACACCAATCCAGCTGCTGGTCAGGTTCGTAACGAAGCCGAATGGAATCGCGATCAATTGGAAAATATCTGTATTAAAGAAGACCAATACGCCTGTAATGATTAGAATAACAAAGGCAACAACAAATGCTGGAATCAATGCTGTAAAGGCTCTAGACACCCCTTCTGGAACTTGCTCAGGCATGCGGATGACCCAATTTTTCGATACACACAAACGATAAAGCTGCACGGCAATAACCGCCATAATAATCCCAGTAAAGATACCAACTGTTCCTAAACGTGTGACACCGTCGCCGCCAATTGCCCAACCGTTAATAATATTTTCTTTTGCATCAGTCAAACGAACCACTGTGCCGTTATCTAACACTAATTGAGGAATAGAAAGGAAAAAGGCAAACATTGATAGCAATGCACCTGTGATCGGTGCCATGTTCAAATCATCTTCTTCCGCGATGATTTTGGTGTATTCATACCCTAAACCAACACAGAAGTATAAGGCCAAAATCCCCATCGTTGTACTGTTGGCTAGCATATAAAGATCACTGAACTTGAAAAATGTCGCATTGAAGATATCTTCTAGAAACGGGAAAGTCATTGGCAAAATATTGAACACCAAGAACATTGAACCGACAATCGTAAAGGGAATTGCGCCCATCCCAGCGCCCATGATGGCACGTACTACTTTAAGTGAAGCGATTTTCCCCATCGGGCCCATCAGGTTTTTCTCTAAGAAAGCAAATACTTTATTATTTGATCCGTCCATTTTTTAATCACCCTTTATTTATTATTTAGTTTGCTGAATTCTGTAATGTATGAAGCATGTTTATCTTTTTGACTATAAATGCTGTTAATTCTTTTCAAAATAATTCCTGACAACAGGATTCCGACAATCAATATACAGCTGACAAATCCTTTGCTCGTTGTATTATTAGTAAAAAATGGGAAGACTTGTGAAAATCCCAAGTTAGTTAAAACAGATAGTAACAAAATACCATTTACCGCCAGTTGCGTTCGTTGATAAAAGCGATGCCATTTTAGTTGATTACGAACATCGTCAGATGGATAGCCATACAGACGTAAATGTTCTGCAATAGCAGGGACTGAAAGTACAATTAATCCCAGCGGCAGCAAGGCCCACAAACTTTTACTCATGGCTAAAGAAAGCAACCAATATAAATTGGTAAAGAAAAATCCGGCCAATAAATATCTAAGTAAAAGAAAGCGATTGTATCTAAAATTTTTCAATGCTGTTTCTTTTTTTAACTGACTAACAGTTTCCTTGTCCATTTTGAGTTCTCTCCTTATTCGTATTAAGGTATTGATTTTTTGTAAAAAAATCAGGTTTATTCTCATGCCGTATATCATTCTGCTAAAATCTTTGTACTTTGACTTGTTGAAATTTGTTGTCTGCAAATTGCACGTTTATTTACTTCGAAAAGCAGAACTGACATCCTTATTCGTATTAAGGTATTGATTTTTTATAAAAAATCAGGTTTATTCTCATGCCGTATATCATTCTGCTAAAGTGTTTGTACTTTGACTTGTTGAAATTTGTTGTCTGCGAATTGCACGTTTATTTACTGCGAAAAGCAGAACTGACATCCTTGTTCGTATTAAGGTATTGATTTTTTGTAAAAAAATCAGGTTTATTCTCATGCCGTATATCATTCTGCTAAAGTCTTTGTGCTTTGACTTGTTGAAATTTGTTGTCTGCGAATTGCACGTTTATTTTCTGCGAAAAGCAGAACTGACATCCTTATTGGTAGTAAAAGACTGATCGCCTCTTATTGAGCGACTTTTTGATACAAAGACAGCATCTCGATTGCCACTTCTCGGAGTGTCATGGTGGTCATCAGGTGATCTTGTGCATGGACCATGATGATTTCCATTTCAATTTTTTCTCCGCTGGCATATTGCTGTAAGAGTTCAGTTTGTGCTTTGTGTGCTTTGACTAGTGAATCATTTGCTTCGTTCAAATGTACCTCAGCTTCTTCATAATTTCCTTCACGCATACTTTTGAAGCCTTCATGTACAAGAGTTCGAGCATCCCCACTACTCAAAATAATTTCAAATGCTGCTTCTTGTAATTTTTCTGAGTCCATTGTTTTCTCCTTTTATGATGTTTTTTCAAATTGATCAATAAATGCTTTGATAAAGTTATCAAAAGTATCACTGAAAGCTAAGGCTTTTCTGAAGCTATCATCTTCCATGATTTCTACCAACATTTGACTAACCTTGTCTATCTCGAACTTTCCTAACTTATCTGGTGACAGCAAGAAAACCAATTGAATCTTTTGATACTCTTCACTCCAGTCAATCCCCTCTGGCACTACAGCAACCGCCACATAACCTTCATTGGTCAGTGCTTCGATTGGATGAGGAACAGCCATAAATTCTGAAAATACTACCGAGCTGTAGGATTCTCTAAGCTTTAACTGGTTTAAAAAGCTTTCCTGCAAGTCATTTTGTTCAACTGCTTCAATTTTGCCAATCAATTCTTTTAGTACCGTTTCTTTTGTTAGCCTTTTATCAGCAAAATAGAACAGCTCTGATTGGAAACTTCGCTTAATTAATTCAACTTTTTCTTCCACCATTTCGACCTGCTTATTTTCCTCACAGGTATTGAAATGACCACCCTTAGTACTAGATATTTCATGATTGATCTTTTTAATGTCTTCTTCCCCTAAAAAAACACTGACATTAACAATCGGTGCGTTTAAAACAATATTTCCCAAATTAATGGATGAAATAACCAAATCAATCTGACTGAGGTCCTGCTCAGCGATCTCGTAGTAGCTGATGACCTTTTCAATCAGAATTCTGGAACCAAATTCTCGCTCTAAACGATTTTTGATCATCTGAGAACTGCCTAAGCCAGTCGCGCAAATGACTAAGACATGTGTTTTTTGATCATTGAAGTAGCGTTCAACCGCTGCTGTTATGTGGATAGCCAGATAAGCCCACTCTCCTTCGGTCATTCGATAGGAGCTAAATATCGGCATCTTGGAAAAGTAATTGACTGTCAGTTCATACAAATCTGGATATTGCGACTTGATTTCCTCCAGCAAGGGATTCTCAATACTGGAGTTGTTCTGCAGCCTTGTTAGCAATGGAATGAAGTGAATCATCAAACCATCAATTAAGATCGTATCATGTTCCAAGTCAAACGGTGTATCCTGGTCAATCGTCTTCAATGTTTCCAACAATTGCGATCGAATTTCAGCCTCTGTCGCATCCGCTTTTTGAAAAATCGTTTTAGCGGTAATTTTATTCTTCAAGTGAAGAGCAATAAAATCCGCTTCTTCAGAAGAAAACGTGAGCCCCATCGCCTGTTCGATCCTCGCTAATATTTTCAACGCGGTTTGATATTCAATCGAATCCTCGTCAAAAGCAATCGGCGCTTGGATATCCATCAAAAAACCGTTTTGAATCCGTTTGATCGCTAAGCCGATATGGAGGACTAAATTGTAAACGATGAAATCTGAAAGCTTTAATTGGGATTCCCGACATTCATCTAAAACAATAATGACAATTTCCTCGACACTGATTCCTTCTAATGAATTCGCGTACATGGAAAAGGCAAACAAATTGTCATGCAAACGATCCATAAAAAAGTAATTCATAATAAAGTGGCGGATATTCTGTTCATTCCCTACGACGAAGATCCCTTTATTACTTTTACTTTGAAGCTCGATTTGATACGGTGTGATCAGTTTTTTTATTTCAACTAGATCGTTCGATATGGTTGAGCGAGAAACGAATAGCTCATCTGCGATTGCATCAACGTAAACGGCACTTTGTTCAAAAAATAGGCGGTTTAAAATATAGTATTGTCGATCATTTGATTCCTGAATCGTCGTAATATCCTTTGAAGTAGACTGTTCCTTTACTTCATTCAGATAAAACACATCAAATTTTTTGCTATCTTCAATTTTCAACTGATAGCCATTTCCTTGCTTCGCGTCGATGGTTGCAACAGCTTCCTTTTTCAATGCATCCTCTAGCAGATGCAGATATTTTCTGGCTGTTCGATTGGAAACATCAATTCCCGAAGCAATTTCTTGGCTCGTCAAATACGTGTGCCTATGATCAAAAAGCAGTTTTAGGATTTGTGTTTCTCTTTTGCTCAACATAGCTCTCAACCTTTACTCAATATTTTCAAGAATCACTTTAGACAATTTATCGATCCCCATTGGAATTGGAACATAAGCCTGTGGCGGGATGTTGACAATCGGCTTATTAACTTTCTTCGCACTCTTTTCTAAGCTGTCAAAGTACATCTTCGTTTGCGGACTAACAAGGTATAAATCATATTCATCCTTCGCAATCGTACTTGCTCCTTGCGATTGAGACGTCGCATCTACTTGGATTTCTTCTCCTTTTCCTTGTAAGTTCTCTGTTGTTTTTTTAGCGATTACTGATGAAGACATTCCTCCGGCACAAATAATTAATGCTTTTTTCATCGTTTTTTTTCCTCCCTATTCGTTCTTATTTTTATCTCCCCTGTCACTAGGGAGCTTCTTTAGGCTAAATTCTCACCATTTGACGCAATGACTTGCTTGAACCAATCAAATGACTCTTTTTTGCTCCGTTCCAAGGTTCCATTGCCTTCGTTGTCCCGATCCACATAAATGAAGCCATAACGTTTTTTCATTTCGCCAGTTCCAGCGGAGATTAAATCAATACAGCCCCAAGGCGTGTACCCCATTAAATCAACACCATCTTCCACGACCGCTTTCTTCATTTCTTTGATATGATCGCGGAAATATTCGATTCGATAAGTGTCATGAACGCTGCCATCGGCTTCTTTTTCATCGATGGCGCCAAAACCATTTTCCACAATAAATAATGGGACATGGTAGTGGTCTGTGAACCAGTTTAATGAATAACGCAATCCTTCTGGATCGATTTGCCATCCCCAGTCTGAGATACCGATATATTCGTTTCTGACAAAATCCTCCTGCTCATGGTAATCGAAATAAACATTCTCCTCTTTATGCGTGATGGCAAAGGACATGTAGTAACTAAAGCCGATATAATCGACGGTCCCTTTTTTCAATTCTGCTAAATCTTCAGGTGTTACATCTAAATCATAACCTTTTCTATCGAAGTATGTCATCATGTAACCTGGATAAGTGCCGTGCACGTGAACATCCGTGAAGTAATAGCGTTTTTCCATCGCCTTCTGTGCCATCAGGACATCTGCTGGCTTACAGGTCGCAGGATAGATCGGACACATGGCGATCATACAGCCAATCTCAAAATCTGGATTGATTGCTTTACCGATTTGAACAGCCTTTGCACTGGCCACTAACTCGTAATGAGCGGCTTGGTACATAATTTGTTCGCGATCGTCACCTTCTTTGTAGGCAATTCCAGAGTTCGTAAATGGGAAAAATTGATCATTGTAATTGGCTTGGTTATTAATTTCATTAAAGGTCATCCAGTACTTCACTTTGTCTTTATAGCGGTTAAAACAAACCTCTGCGAACTTCACAAAGAAATCGATCAACTTGCGATTGGCAAATCCACCATACTCGGTCACTAAATGATACGGCAACTCAAAATGTGAAAGTGTCACAACAGGCTCGATCCCATATTTCAAACACTCATCAAAGAGATCATCGTAAAATTTCAGTCCTGCTTCGTTTGGTACTTCCTCGTCGCCCTTTGGAAAAATCCTCGTCCACGCAATGGAGGTGCGGAAGCATTTGAAGCCCATTTCAGCAAACAACGCGATGTCTTCTTTATAGCGATGATAAAAATCAATCCCTTCATGGTTGGGATAATACTCTCCTTCAAGAACCCCATCTGTGATCCTTCGAGAAATCCCAGGTCCGCCGACCGTCATTACATCTGCAACACTTATTCCTTTACCATCTTCTTGCCAGGCACCCTCAAGCTGATGAGCGGCTACTGCACCTCCCCACAAAAAATCTTTTGGAAATCCTGTCATACATTTACCTTCCTTTCCTTTTCTATCCTCATCATAGTCGGTAGCGTTTACATTTAGAACTTAGACTTTTGCCACAACGTTGTGGCAATTTATTGGCTGCGGCAGTTTCTATAGAAGAAAAACGGCTGATTGACGCAAAAAAACACCTAAGATAGAGAATTCTGTCTTAGGTGCTTTTATCAAATTGATTTATTTTTTATTTGTATTTTTTCTTCAAATAAATGTAGAAAGGAATTCCTAATGCTGTGATCAAGATACCGACCATTGCTAATGAGAATTGGTTGATTAAGGTCATCACTAGGATGAAGACACCACCGATAATTGCAACGATTGGAATGAATGGATACAGCGGTACTTTGTATGGACGAACCAAATCTGGTTCTGTTTTTCTTAATTTGATTACCGCGATAAATACTAATGTGTAGAAGATCCAAATAACGAATACCAGCATGTCTGTTAGCATATCGAATCCACCGACCATCATCATACCGATAGCGATCACTAATTCTAGGATACCCGCAATGTATGGCACATGGTTTTTGTTTAGTTTCACTAATTTATCAGAGAATGGCAATTGTTTTTCAAGTCCCATTGTATAAGGAAGACGCATACCAGTCATTGTGTAGCCGTTGATTGTTCCGTATACAGAAATCAAGATACCGATGGTTACTAGCTTACCACCCATGCCGCCGAATATTTTTCCAGCAACATCCATCGCCGCATTTTCGTTTCCTGCTAAAGCAGACATATCAATGGTGCGTAGGAAAGCAAATTGAACCAATAAGTAGACAACCATGATTCCTAAGATTCCGCCTGCGATAGCACGAGGCAAATCACGCGCAGGTTTTTTCAACTCACCAGCGATATTTCCGACGTGAATCCAGCCATCATAAGCGAACATTGTTGCTAATAGTCCGGCACCTAATGCTGGAGCGAATCCACCAACAGCCGGTCCCGCTTGAACTGGGAACAAGCTGACAGATACATCTCCTTGACGTAGCAAACCGAAGATTACGATCAATGCTAGGGGAACTAGCTTACAAACTAAAGTTACCGATTGGAACATTCCTCCGGCCTTTGAGCCTAAGAAATTGATTAACATGATTGACGCTGCAGCGACGATTGCGATCGGAATGATCGTTGCATCGCTCATACCGAATAAGTTCTTGAACTGAGTGGCAAAAATAATTGCTAAAGCAGCTACGTTTGCTGGGAAGTAGATAACTACTTGTGCCCAGCCAAGTAAAAAGCTCCAAAATTCTCCGTATGCGCGTTCAATATAGCGCAACATCCCACCGGTTTCGGGAATCGCTGCGGCTAATTCCGCACCTGTCAGTCCAGCACAGACACTGATTAATCCACCTAGGAACCAAGACAACATGTGTAAACTGGTTGACCCTGTTACTGCAGCAACACTGGCTGCTTTAAAGAATACCCCTGCACCAATTACAGTACCCATTACTGTCGAAAGGGCCGGGAAAAATGTCATTGTTCGTTTTAGTTCACCTTGTTGTGAACCAACGATTTCTTGTTGGTCGACTGCCATTATTTTTCCTCCTTATATCGAAGCGACTGTTTGTTCACTTCTTAACTTGAGCTTCAAATCAAATAATTGAAGTTATTACATAAAAGAAATAAAACAAAAAATTGCGCTATACCAAGTCTGTCTCTTATACACATCTCCGAGCCCACGAGACGCGTAGTAATCTCGTA
>ERZ1026976.190-NODE-190-length-27448-cov-6.271128_pt1 | contig 27448 bp, 14 predicted proteins | sample MGYA00519293_ERZ1026976 | MGnify/ENA primary metagenome ERZ1026976 (study PRJEB26926, sample SAMN06164671) | human gut metagenome | biome: ENVO:00009003; feature: ENVO:2100002; material: ENVO:00002003 | host: Homo sapiens | place: USA | collected 2012 ... | reverse complement strand
GGGGGGGGGGGGGATAAAAAGTTTTTTCAGGTTTTATTGTTCACACTGTTCACCTCTGGTTTTTTATCAATAATTTCATGTTGATACAGGGTGAATATACGGTGAAGGGTGAACAGTGGATTGTTCACCTTGTGGCAATGGCCAGAAAGGAAAAGACCGGCTGTTGCCGGTCTGGAGTTGGTTATGTTGCTGCGGGTTCGTCACACTTCGGCAGCCAGTCGCCGTAGCTTTCCTCTTTCAGCGACAGGTTGGTTTGTATCCCCTGCTTTGTGTGTCGCTTCTCATAATTCAGGCCGTACTCTTTCAGCATCATGGGCAGCCCCAGCCCGAACATTTTAAGGCTGAGCACGTTCCTGTAGCCGTTAGCCTCCATATAGGCCAGATACGCGTGATAGAGATATTTACGATAATTACGCGGGATGATGCTGGCATTCCCCATAAACATCCCGCTGGTCTGCGGGAGCATTTCCAGATAGCCACAAAAATCAAACGTCGGGTCTGCATCACGCTTAATGCTGAGCGCCTCGTCGGAATTCTGCTGCGACTGGAGCAGTGCGCGGGCGGTCATCGGGTCGCTGAACTTCTGCATAAGCTGGCGCACAATGACGGCCAGCTCGCGGGCAATTTTATCCCTGAGCTGCGGGTCGCGTTCCTCCGGCGCAATCTGCTCCGGAAAGTGAATAATCACCCGGCGACGTGACACACCGCCGCTGCGGTCGGTGAAGCGCATCGGGTTGTTGTTCACGGCCAGAATCACCGCCGGAATGTGTGTTGAGTAAGGGTTCTGGTATTTCGGGTCAACCGAGACCGCATCGCCGCCGGTGATGGCCTTAAGCCCTGCGCCGTCACCGCTCCATTTTTCCTGGTCAGGCAGACGGATAAGCGAGAAGCCAATCAGGGAGGCACGCTTGCGCGGGTCTTCCAGCGTGTCGATGTCGGCTGACGTGGCGTTATCTTCCCCGGCAAGCAATGTCGCGATTTCAGCCAGAATACTTTTGCCACTCCCGCCGGGACCGGTCACTTCGAGAAAGAGCTGCCAGTCGTAACGGTTCGCCAGCACCATAAACAGCGCGGCCAGAATCACGTCGCGTTTTTGTGGATTTTTACCGGCTGCACGGTCGAGCCAGCGCCAGAAGTTCGGCGCGTGCGTCTCCAGCGTTTCCCCTTCCACCGGCGGGGTAAAATCCACATCGCACAGCGTGCGCAGCCAGTGCGATTTGTGGTGCGGGCTGAATACGCCGCTTTGGGTATCGAGTACCCCGTTGCGAAAGCCAATCAGACGGCGCGCCGGTGTATCCTGCTGCGGAATAATCAGTTTCAGGGTCTCCACCACCGAGGCAATTTTCCCGGACGAGAACGGGGCGCGTAAGCGCTGGAATAAATCAGCCACATTCCGTGAAAAAGTGGCGGCAGGGATATTTTTCCAGATGCCGTTTTCATAGCGGGACAGGAGCTGGCCGTTCGCATCCACAGCCAGCGCTTCGCCGTAATGCTCATGCACCCGCAAAGCCTTGTCGCTGGCGCTCATGGCGGTAAATTCCGCCTCGCTCATGGTATCAAACGGACTTTGCGCCGGTGGCCGGATAGCGTTATAAATCGCTTTGCGTGTGGCTTCCTCGCCGTACTGTATAAACGCATCATTCCAGTCACCGAACACCGGCGGCAGGGCAACAACGCCTTCACACGCTCCAGCGGCCGCTGCGGCTTTACTCTGGCCGTCGCCGTTAAGGTCACGGTCGGCGGCCAGGACAATCTGACTGGCCGGGTATTTGTGACGGGCAAGGCTCGCCAGAGAAAGGAGGTTCACGGAGGACAGCGCCACCATGACGGTTTCCCCGGTCAGGTGATGCACGGTGAGCGCGGTCGCATAACCCTCCGCAATCCACAGGCGTTTTCCGGCCTGTTTTTTCCCTTCGATGATATGACATGCCCCTTTGACCTGACCGCCTTTCAGGGTGCGTTTGAGACCGTCTGCATTGATAAGCTGAAGGTTAACCAGTACGCCGGTATCGTCATACAGCGGGACAACCACATCCCCGGCGCGGAACGTCACGCCGCCGGTTTTATGCATGACGGTGAGCGTCAGACATTCCAGAGCGGGGAAACCCTTGCAGGTGAGGTAGGCATTGCCGGTGGCCGGTCGGGTTTTCTCCATGAGCCTGACGGCCAGCGTGGCCGCCGCTTTGCGGTCGGCCTCCGTTTCAGCCTCTGCGACCGCAATCACTTCCGGGGCAACCGGCGGCAGGTTGCCGGTCACGGCATTCACCTTCCCGGCGGCCTCAGACGGGGTCACGCCAAACACTTTTTCTACCAGCTTAAGCCCGTCACCCGCGCCGCACTGGTTACAGAACCACGTCCCGCGCCCCTCTTTATCGTCAAAGCGGAAGCGGTCAGAGCCACCGCACACCGGGCAGGACTGATGGCGGTTTTTAATCACCTTCACACCCAGCGCCGGGAGAATGCGCGGCCAGTGGCCGCACGCCTGTTTTACCGTTTCTGTTACGTTCATTTTCATCGTTGTTTTCTCCCTCAGTGCAGTACCGGTGCGGTGATATGACGGGCGCAAAGCTCATCCATCACGGCCAGCCCGAGAAAGGACAGCGACGGGGCGGCTTTGAGTGGTCCGGCTTCCATTAAATCTTCAAGCAGGGCACAGGCAATCTGACGGCCTTTTTCCTCGCCATGCTGGCGCAGATAGAAGCCCTCCAGCTCGGTCGCAATGGCGCTTTCCAGCGCGTCGAGGGTGAGGTGCGGGTAGCGGTGCTGGCGTTCGCACAGGGTCAGCCATGCACAGGCCACGGCGCGACGATACAGCGCGGCGCGTAATACGGGCGGTAATGGCTTTTTCATACGTTGCTCTCCCCGGTCAGCCAGTGCTGATTGCAGCGTTCGACCACGCCGTCGAGCTGGGCGGTCATGAGGTAAATCACGGAGGTGAGCTGTAAGTGCTGCGCCGGGTCACGACGAACGGTGGCGCAGTCCTGCACCTGCATCAGGTCGCCGACGAGCTGGCCGACATTGCGCATATGCTCAAGACATTCGAGGTCACGAGCGGTAATGGTGGTGTGTCTCATACGCGCACCTCCGCAACCGGCAGACGGCCAGCAAACGAGAGGACGTAATCGCGAACGAGAGAAAGGCGTGCGGCGTGCTCATCACCGGCAATGGTGCGGAGCATACAAATATGGGGGGTACGGTCTGCGCGACGAACGGCGGCAAACACAAAGACAAACTGCGGGTGTGATGGGGTGAGGGTCGTAGCCATAGCGGCAACCTCCATAGTTAGCTGATTACAGCTACCACCGAAGTTCTCACGCAATGGTGGTAGCCCAGACGGGGGTGAGAAACCGGCAACTATGGAAACCGGCCAGCCCGAAAGCTGCCCCGCCTGAGCCACCATTATTTTGACGGCGCAACAGACAAAGAACCGTTGCCCGATAAATGGGTGTGCAAAAGCATAGACACAAAAAAAGACGCATGGCGCGTCCGGTGTCGCCACAGTTAAACTCGGGTTCTCACGCCCGGCTGCCGATTTTGCGACAGCGGGAAAACTATACCTGGAAACGGCGAAAAGAAGCAAGCCAGAAAAAGGGGCTGTTTGCTGAACGATCATCATCATGCGTCATAGCCCCGGTTACGTTCGGCAATGCGATCTGCCATCCATGCGGTGATTTCAGACTGCGCCCACGCCACGTTTTTCCCACCGAGGGAGATTTGTTTCGGGAAAGATTCCCGGCTGATGAGGTCGTAAATGGTCGAGCGGGACAGGCCGCACAGATGCATCACTTCGGGCAGACGGATAAAGCGCTCGTGAACGGTATCAGAAACCGGCATCAGCGGCGCGGCAGGGGCAGAAGACGGGGAAGAAAAAGCAGTGTGCATCGGGCTACCTCACAAAGTCCATACAGTGCCGGTCGTGTCCGTCCGGCTTCGGGTAGCTCTCTATTTTGTGAATATTTTCCTTCAGGGCAACAAGTCATTTTGTATTACTCCACCACACAACAGAGCGATTTTTATACAGTGGCAAACAGTGACAATTGTTGACAATCTCTGATAACAAAATGGCAAACCAATAATTACTTTTATTTATATATTTATTATTTTTAATCGCTAAAAAGTCTAAGTAGCTGGCTGGCTGAACAAACTGAAGGGTGAACAGTGGTGAACAGACGGTGAACAGTCAGACCTTCAACTGTTCACCTCTTAACTCACTGTATTACTTATCTTTTTATTTAAGGTGAACAGTGGTGAATAGTTATAAGTAAAAAAACAAACGGTGAGTAAGGTTTTCCTGCGACCTTTCTCTGGCCAGCCTGATTTTAAGGTCTGTTTGTGCCAGCACTCTGACAACGGCAATGAATCGTGTTGTTGTGCAGGAGGCGTCAGAATCATTTCAGGTTGAACACACGGAGAGCCTGAACATGAAACCCGAACTCATTATCAAAGCCATGCAGACCGTTATCAGTAAACAGGATGAAGGCGCGGAACAACGTATTGCCGGTGCGCTGGCCGCACTTAATGAAGCAAAAGACGCACACACGGCCAGCATGGGTAAACTCAGCGACATTGAGGCTTCCATTCAGCGTTGTGAGCAGGAACGACAGACTGCCCTCAGTGAAAGCGCACAGGCCGAACAGGACTGGCGCAGCCGCTTTCGAACCCTGCGCGGCAACCTCACTCCTGAACTGAAAGCTGAACACAGTAAACGTATCGCCAGCCGAGAACTGGCTGATGAGTTCACCGGTCTGATTACCGAGCTGGAGAAAGACAAAGGCCTCGCCATGCTTGGCGCATGCTCCTCCGGTACGGCTTATATCAGCGCCCACGAAAAAGCATTCACCACTTACGCCAACAGCGAATGGAAGAAAGTGCTGGCCGGTATCAGCCCCGCACTGTTACGTGCCTTTCTGTTGCGTATACGGTCGCTGGAAATGAGCGGAGAAACCTCGCCGCGTGCGACCGTGACCCGCGAGCTGGGCGATGCCCTGAATCTGCAGTCAGCCCTGTATCATTTTGATATGGAGCAGGAGCCGGTCCTGTCCGTAACGGGCATGAATCGCCCGGTCATAACCGGGGTTGATATGGCGCTGTTAAGAAGCCCGGCCAGACGGATGAAACTTGCCGCTGAACTGGCCGCAAAAGACCACGAACAGGCAGAGGGCTGAATTATGTTTCACTGTCCGTTCTGCAAAAAGACCGCGCACGTCCGTACCAGCCGTTATCTGTCGGAAAACGTCAAACAACGTTATCACCAGTGTACCAATATCGAATGTTCGGCCACTTTCCGCACCATCGAGTCGGTTGACGGTGTGATACGTGCCGCCCCGGAGAAACCCGACCCCGCGCCGGTGGCGCCACCACCGCCGCGTAAGGTGCAGGGCTGTTACAGTTCGCCGTTCCGGCATTAATCAGGAGAGAAACACGTGACCACTGTGACCATACAGCAGGCCTTTGAGGCCTGTCAGACGAACAAAAACACCTGGCTGAAACGTAAAGCCGAACTGGCCGATCTTGAACGGGAATACCGTGAACAGCTCCTTGCCGGTGACGAACAAATCCCGTGCAGAATGCAGGATTTGCGCGACAATATCGACGTGAAAAGGTGGGAGATTAATCAGGCCGCCGGTCGCTATATCCGCTCACATGAGGAGGTGCAGCACATCAGCATCCGCAACCGGCTCCATGACTTTATGCAGCAGCACGGCGCGGAGCTGGCCGCCACGCTGGCACCTGAGCTGATGGGATATCACGAACAGCTTCCCGCAGTAAAACAGAGCGCCATGCAGCACTCGGTCGATTATCTGCGTGAAGCCCTGTCGGTGTGGCTGGCCGCAGGTGAAAAAATTAATTATTCCGTGCAGGACAACGATATTTTAACGGCCATCGGATTCAGGCCTGATGCGGCTTCGCGGGATGATAATCGCCAGAAATTCACCCCGGCACAGAACCTGATTTACACCCGCCGACGTGCAGAACTGGCCGCACGGTAGCACGCAAAAAAATCCCCGAAAATTCCGCTATTTTTCCCGAAAAAAGCCATGCATCCATAAGGTGCATGGTTTTGCATGCAAATCCCCGTATTTTATTTTCCCCACCACGCCAGTACCGGCGCGGCCTGAGCCGGTTCATGCACCTGCATTAAAAGCGACCTCTTAAGCGGGCAGGCGTGGCGGGGAGAGCATTGCGCGGCAGGGTTGGGATATACTATATTTTATTTTCAGCAAATGATAATCTGGATAACAGAATTATTACATTTATTCGGAATGTATATGTCATAAAATCAAGGAGGGAATGAATATATGTCAATTCTTATAAATTCTGTTAGGATTTCAGGTTTTAGAGGTATAAAGGAAATTGAGGTTGAGCTAGGACGTATTGCCGTTTTGTTAGGTACAAACAATGCGGGAAAAACATCCTTCCTAAAATCGTTGCAGCTAGCTTTAGGTGATTACCAACGTTACTTTAGTGATGAAGATCTTCATATAGATAGTTCTGGGTTAAAAGTTAATGAAGTTATCGTTGACTTAAAAATAATACCTACGGATGAACATTATAATAAAACAGAAGAGTTTGACGAAAAATGGATTGATGTTTTCGGTGATAATATTGCAGTAGATGCAAATGGACATGAGTTTGTGGCTATTCGTACAAAAGTTCAGCCAGATGAGATAAAAGGTGGATTTAATACACAACGTTATTATTTGAATGAATGGGGAGAGTTTGAGGGATGGAAAGAGATTGTTGTAAACGAGAGAAGAAAGGTAAGAACAAAAGTTGATGCAATCCCCTATATTTGTATTGAGGCTCAGAGGGATATACATCATGAGCTTAAAGATAAAAGCTCATATATAGGGAAGGTCTTATCATATATTAAATATGAAGATGAAGATGTTACTGCACTTGAAGAAATGATAAGTTCAATAAATGAAACCGCAGTGAGTAGAAGTGAGCCGCTTCAAAGCTTAAAAAATTCACTTCAAGGGTTAAACCAATCATTTCTAGGATCAAGCCACACAGAAATAACTCCTTTCCCTAAAAAAATCCGAGATCTATCAAAGCAATTTACAGTACATTTCGGAGATGAAGAAAACCATTCATTTTCAATGGAATATCATGGCACTGGGACGAGAAGTTGGGCTTCAATGCTTACAGTTCAATCGTTTTTAAGCTTTATGCATGAACGGCATGAGCTCGAAAATAAGGCGCTACATCCAATTGTTGGAGCTGAAGAGCCAGAAGCGCATCTACATCCCAATGCACAAAGAACCTTGTTTAAACAGTTATCATCATCTCAGGGACAAATTATACTGAGTACTCATTCACCATACCTGAGTGCAATGGCTGAGATAGAAGATATAAGATCATTCATAAAGAAAGGTGATGGAGTAACAGTAAATTGCCTGAAGAAAAGAATTGAACATGATGAAAAAAATGCATTAAAAAGGGAGATAATGTTAACCCGTGGTGAGTTGCTTTTCTCTCGAGCCTTAATTTTATGTGAGGGTGTTACAGAAGAACAATTAATACCATCAATGTTTGAATTATATTTCGGTAGGACGATGTTCAGTGTTGGAGTTAACTGTGTAAGTGTCAGTGGTAAAAATTACCCACCATTCATTAAACTTGCAAGTAATTTAGGTATCCCTGTCTGTATTATTAGTGATAATGATGGTGATACTCATGGTGAGATAAACCGTCAGGTAGCACGTTTAGTTCGTGAAGATGGCCTCGTATTGAATCCTGATTGTTTCTCCTTAGAGTTCCTCAAAGAAACAAATGATATTGAAGCTGAGTTATACAACGAGTTGAATATTCGTGAGGAAATAATTGAATCATTAGTGTTAAGTGAAACTAAAGCTAGTCCTAATGAACGGTATCGAGATGCCAAGAAAAGAGAAATAGAAGCTTTACAAGGTAGTGCTATAATTGAAAAAATGCGTGACTCAAAAGCTAGTTATGCAGGGTATTTAGGGGTGATTCTAGCACAGAATGCAAATGGAAAGAGAATTGAGGAGTTACTTCCGGAATCTGTTATTATTGCATTTAATAAAGTTAGGGGATGGCTTGAGCTATGATTGATAATTTATCACAATCTCAAATTGAAGTTGTTAAAGCTCCTATGGGAGGGGCTATACAAGTTCTTGCATCTGCAGGGTCTGGAAAAACAAGAGTGCTTACTGAGAGGGTTAGGTTCATTCTCAATAACTCTGCTAGAGGAAGTGTGGTTGCTTTAACATTCACAAATAAAGCAGCAGATGAAATGCTTGAAAGGTTAGATGATGGCTCAGAAAATCGTGATAGGATTTGGATTGCTACGATTCATTCTGTTGCACAAAGGGTACTCGAAAGTTATGGGTATACTATTGGGTTACCAAAAGAATTACATATATTTGAACGTGACCAAGATCGGATGGAGGTTTTCCTACATTCCTTAAGAGAACAGGGGGTTAATATTGATGAATACTTAGATGTTGAGGACATTAGAGAAAAGCGAAATCGTGAAAAAATTATAAGTCAATATCTTAATGTATTCTCTGTTATTAAAAGAGAGCTTTTAACTGAAGATGAAGTAAAGATAAAATTCAGTTCCAATCCGCGTATTTGGAATATTTATCAAGATTATCAGTCTGCTTTATTGGAAAGTGGTGGTGTGGATTTTGATGATATACTTTTATATGCACATAAAATCCTATTAAATCAAGATTCAGTAGCAAGAATATATCAAAAAAAATACGTTGCTTTATTTGTTGATGAAGCTCAAGACTTAAACAGAGCTCAGTACGAATTTATAAAGGTTCTCTGCGGTGATAAAATAAAAGATGTCATGATGGTTGGTGATAGTGACCAGATGATCTATGGTTTTAATGGTTCATCATCAGATTATTTTATTAAATCATTCGTGAAAGATTTTACTCCTAAAATTTATTGTTTAAACGAGAACTATAGATCTTCGAAAGCAGTGATTGAATTAGCTAATAAATTAAAACCAAATAGCCAAGTTGGTGTTAATGCTGCTCTTGATGGCTATAAATCTTTTAATGCTTTACCAGATGAAGAATCTGAAGCTATATGGGTTTGTGATAGCATTCAACATATACTGAATTTAAAAAGACATCCAGAAATTGAGGGCGATATTGATTGCTCTAAAATTGTTGTTATAGGTAGAAATAGATTTGTTTTTAAAGCTATGGAAAGTGAGCTTAAAAAAAGAAATATACCTTATTTCCTAAAGCGTAGTGATAGAAATGAATCGCCAGTTTCTCTTATTGGGAAAATAGTCGATCTTGCTATAAGGGTTAAGGTTAATCCAAAGGATTGGGTTGATGGGAAGAGATTGTATAAATTAATCGGTTTAGAATTAAACCCAGAATCAGATGTTACCTACGATATTAGCAAAGTCTATGCTGACATAAAAAAATCATCTAACCTAGATAAAGATTTGATTAGCTTGGTTTTAGCACATATTGATCATATGTCTGTAGACACACCTAATATTTTGAAGTTCTGTTTAGATATTAAAACAGAACTGGTGAATTTAGGAGCAAATACCAAAGATTCTGCTAAAGAAGATGATATTGCCACAGGGATTAAAGATATAGAGCAGCTTCAATCCATGTGGACACGATTCAAACGTAAAGGCCTCGGTGATAATCTATCCTCATTTAGGAATGCACTTGCTTTGGGTCAGCTTAATGATGATACCTTAAATAATGGGATTATGTTAAGTACTGTTCATACAATGAAAGGACTTGAAAAAGATATAGTTTTCCTTATCGGTATGTGTGAGGGGGTTTTTCCAGATTATCGAGCTAAGAGCAAAGTCGAGCTAGATGAAGAAAGAAATAATGCTTTCGTAGCTATAACACGATCTCGGCGTTGGATTTTTGTTACTTATCCAGAAAAAAGAATGATGCCTTGGGGGGATTATAAATATCATTCTGCATCAAGATTCTTCCTCGATATGCAGTAAGACACGCAGCATCGTCATTAAAGGCGATGCTGTTTTTTCATATTTTATTTACTCGACTTCCCCACCATGACATAAGCTCTTTACGTTGTTCTAAATACGTGGAGCGGTTATAAGCTTTTCTTACTTCATTTTTATCAGAATGGGCCAAAGCAGCCTCTATCACATCAGCATTAAATCCAGCTTCATTCATGGCCGTACTGGCAATAGAGCGTAATCCATGGGCTACTAGTTTTCCTCCATAGCCAATACGTTTCAGCGCTGCATTTGCTGTCTGACTATTCATGGCGTGCTTTGGATCATTCCTGCTCGGGAAAATATGCTCACGATGAGCACTGATAGGTTTCATCACATCCAGAATTTCTAATGCTTGTGGTGATAAAGGAACAATGTGTTCACGCTTAGCCTTCATTCGTTCGGCGGGAATCGTCCAGAGTTTGGCATCGAGATCGATCTCTACCCAGCGAGCACCAGAAGCCTCAGAAGGACGCACTAGGGTCAGAAGCTGCCACTCAATAAGACAGCGAGTCGAAACAGATAGATTTGACATGACCAGAGAACGCATCAGCTTGGGTAATTCTTCTGGTCGTAGCGTGGGCATGTTTTGCTTTTTGGGTTTCTCAAATGCCATTCCAACACCTGACGCCGGATTTGCATCAATCAGACCTGTATTAACCGCGTAAATCATTATCTCGTTAATACGCTGGACTAGGCGACGAACCGTCTCTAATGCGCCACGTGCTTTTATTGGCTCTAATGCTTCAACAATCGTTCTGGCCTTAATCTCCTGAACTGGTATCGCACCGATTGCCGGGAACACGTCTTTATCCAAAGAACGCCAAATATCCTTTGCATAATCCTCTGTGACACCTCTGCTTTTAATCTGGAACCAGTTAGCAGCTACTGTTGAGAAAATGCTGTCTAACTCAATCTGGCGTTGTTCTGACGCCTGCTCCTGTTGCTGTTGTGGATCCATGCCTTGCGCAAGCGTGATTAAGTGCTGGTCGCGTATCTGACGTGCTGCTGCGAGTGTAAGGGCAGGGTATGAGCCGAGACTCAAATTTGTGCGGCTGCTGCTTCCCGGTCGTTGATAACGGAAGCGCCAGAGTTTTTTACCAGTGGTTTTGACGAGCAAGAACAAGCCATCACCATCATGAAGGGTGAAGTCTTTTTCACGGGGTTTGGCTTTTAGGATTTCATTGTTAGTGAGGGGGCGTGTGATACGCGCCATATCTGGATCCCTTCCATAATTGGTACACGTTTAATGGACCACAGTATAGCGTGTACCTAAACGTGTACCAATTTTCTCTGGATTTAGCCGGATGTTCTCGGACAACGACAGACACAAAAAAGCCCGCAGGGCTTGTGCCGTGCGGGCTTTCTGTACTTCACCGGACGTATCCGGATCATGATTTGGTGGAGCTGGCGGGAGTTGAACCCGCGTCCGAAATTCCTACATCCTCGGTACTACATGCTTAGTTCGTCTTTACATTCGCCTGGCACCTGCGGACGGACACGCCACTACCAGACTAGCCTGATTAGTTTTAACGCTTCAACCCCAGGCAGGGCATCCACGCGATCTCTTTTGGGTTTGACCTCTCTTTGATCCCCGTCTTAAGAGCGGAAGCTAGGGAGAGAGGGCTCAGAGCAGGTTATTAAGCTGCTAAAGCGTAGTTTTCGTCGTTTGCGACTATTTTTTTGCGGCTTTTTACGAGGCCAACCGCCCCTCGGCATGCACCTTGGGTTTCGCGAATCCCGTCGAATCCAGAATCAGCCCCAATGTGTTAGAGCAAGTATAACAGACTTGTGACACGCGTGACCAGCCCCCGCAACCCCTAATCCTCAAGGATTTACCGCTCGCGTAGCGCTTCTTTAGCCCGATTAAACGGTTTGATTAAATAGTCGGCGATGGTTTTTTCACCTGTTTTTATATCCACTGTGGCAATCATGCCCGGTACGATGGAGAACTGGCGTCCCAGTTTGTTCTCCAGGTAGTCCTGATGGGTACGGATAAACACGCGGTAGTAGAAGATTTCCGGTTTCACTTTATCCTGAATAGTGTCCGGAGAGATGGTTTCAACTACGCCTTCCAGACCGCCATAAATGGCGTAGTCATAAGCGGTTATCTTGACCAGCGCTCGTTGGCCTGGGTGAATAAATGCGATATCACGCGGCGACAGACGGGTTTCAATGAGTAGATGATCGTCTATTGGCACGATTTCCATCATTTCGCCATTGGGTGGGATAACCCCGCCAATGGTGGTGACCTGGATATTTTTCACGATGCCGCGCATGGGCGCGCGCACGGTCAGCCGGGTGACGGAATCCTCACGTCCTTTCAAAATGGCCGCCAGCATATCCACTTCGGCGTTGGCTTTAGACAGCGCTTCACGCGCCTGCACGAAGTATTGGGAACGCAGGTCAGTGATTTTTAATCCCAGATCGCTTTTTTGTCGTTGCAGGCGCAGCACTTCCACATGGCTGGCGGCGCCGCTTTTCTCCAGACGTTGGGTAATGGCCAGCTCTTTATTGACTGAGACCAGCGCGTCCTGCAGTTCCGCCATGGAATCAGCAAGCTGCGCGCGGCGGCTTTTATACAGACGCGTTTCGGAGGCGATGAGATCCGGCCAGGCGCGTAGTGAATCGGGAAAGGTCAGCGGCAGATCGTTAACTTCAGCATTAAGCCGCGCGCTGGAAGCCAGCGAGGCGCGATAGCGGGCGGCGCTTTCCCCAACGTTGGACTCAGAGCGGGTAGGATCGAGGCGTGCCACGATTTGATTGGCCTGCACCTTATCGCCCTCGCGTACCGTCAGCTCGGCGAGGATCCCGCCATCCAGCGACTGCAATACCTGCTCACGTGAGCTGGGGATCACTTTCCCGCTGCCGGTCGAGACTTCATCAAGTTTACCGAAATACGCCCAGATACCCAGCACGGCAAATAACAGCGTGCTGAGCAGAATAATGCGGCTGGCCCCGGAAAAATGGTGTTCGCGGCGGATATCCAGATCGTCCATGGCGGCGTCATGCGGATTGGTTTTCATTTTTCCACTCCCGACCGTGAGTAGGTACAGCTGCCCGACTTGCACTCAACGCCTGCGCTTTCGGGGCATCCATTACCAGTTGACCTTCTTTCAATACCACCACGCGCTCGACCAGCTCCAGAACCGGCACGCGATGGGTGGCGACAATCAGTGTACGGTTGCCCAGCCAGAGGTTTAGCCGCTGAATAAACTCCCGCTCGGTATGTTCATCCAGTGAAGCGCTGGGTTCGTCGAGTAGTACGATATTGGGTGAGCGCAGCAGCATTCTTGCCAGCAAAATCGACTGCCGCTGTCCACCGGACAGACCGTTGCCGCCCTCCATAATCGGATGCGCCAGCCCTTTGGCGAGTTGTTTAACGAAAGCCGCTGCGCCGCTGACCTCCAGCGCGTCGAATATCTGCGCGTCGCTGGCATGCGGCGCGCCAAGAGTCAGGTTCTCACGCAGGGTGCCGAAAAACAGCCGCGCATTCTGGCTGAGAAAACCGATGTTGCGGCGTAAATCGGCCATATCGATTTGCGCCAGGCTCAGGTTATCGAGTCGGACCTCGCCCTGAATAATCTCTACGCCGCCCGCCATGGCCTGCAGCAGCGTTGATTTCCCCGCGCCGTTACGACCGAGGAGCGCTATTCGTTCCCCGGGCATGATCTCCAGACGTGAGATACGCAGCGGCACGCGCTGATCGTCGCTGTGGTAGCGAAAGTGCGCGTTTTCAAAGAGATAATGACCGTGAAGAATTTCCTGATGTACCCGATCTTCATCGTACTGCGTTTCGGTGGGGAGCTGCATGATGCTGTCCAACCCCATCTTCGCTGCTTTGACCTGCTGCCAGCGGGCCAGCACGCCGCACAGGTTAGCCATTGGGGCAATCATTCTGGAACCGAGCATGGAGGCGGCCACCACGGCCCCGGTGGTCATCGTGCCTTCAATGACCATCGGCGCGCCGAACATAATAATGGCGGCGTAGACCAGGCTTTGTACCGACATGCCCCAACCAATCAGCCCCTGAGTCAGCTTGCGCGTGCGCAGTCCGGACTCTCCGGTAATGCGGATGTAGCTGTTCCACTGCTGTAAAAAGCGGTTTTCCGCCTGCATCAGCTTGATGTCCTCCAGCCCCTGAACGCTTTCAACCAGTACCGCGTTGCGCAGGGTTGATTCATGTGCGGCCTGGTTGGCGAGCACCGCCAGCTTCTTCTGTAACAGTAAACCAGGCAGGATCATCAGCAGGGCGGCGACGGGCGCTATCCATGCCAGCGGCGGGGCAATGCAGGCCAATACCACGATAAACAGAAAGAAAAAAGGCAGATCGACAATAGTCGACATGGTCGAGGAGGTGATCATCTCGCGAACCTGCTCCAGCTCGCGGAGTTGAGAAATAAAGCTCCCCGTAGAGCGAGGTACGGCGCTATTACGCAGCCGCAGGGCATGACTGAACACCCGATCGGAAATGCGCATATCGGCGCGTTTACCCAGCAGATCCATAATGTGGGTACGTGCTTCGCGCAGCAGAAAGCCAAACAGTACCGCCACCAGAACGCCGGTTGAGAGAACATACAGCGTCGGATACGACTGGGCCGGAATCACCCGATCGTAGACCTGCATCGAAAAGATAATCCCGGCGAGCGACAGAACGTTAATCAGGAAAGCGGCAACCATCACCGGCAGGTAAGGGCGGATATCCTGTAAAACCAGTTCGCGCATCCAGTCGGGCTTAAAGCGAGAAATATAGCGGTCTACCCGACTGTCTTTTAGCGCCGAAAGCGGACGCAGCGCGGTAATGCTTACGATCTCCGGCACAAGCTCTGCAACCGTCAGCCGGTTACGCTGCCCCTCTTCGGCGATGATAAAAACATCCAGCGCATCGTCACCGTTGAAATGTTCTAGCACCATGATTTGGCCGTCGCGCAGTTCAGCCACTACCGGTAAACGCCACTGGCTGAACGCCTGCTTTGTGGTATCCAGTGCGTGAAATGACAGGCCTGCCTGGCGCGCCAGTTGCGTCAGCGCGAGGGTGCGGTTTTTTCCTGCAAACCATGGCGCGTTGGCCTGGATTGCGCCGGGGGAGCAGGCAACGCGATAGTGGCTGGCAATATACGTCATCGCCTGCGCCCACTGGCTCAGGGCCTGTTCGCCAATGGCCTCTTCCGCATGTGAATCGACGTCGCTCATAGCTGTATCTCCACCGATTGAATGCTGCGGTTATTTAAGGCAAATGCCTGGCGTAGCGATCCGGTGTTGTAGAGGCAGTTCAGCTGTAACTGGCGTAGCTGGTTTTGGGTCTGGAGTTCAGCAAAACGCGCCTGATACACCTCCTGCTCGGCGTTAAGCACATCGAGCAACGGGCGAGAGCCAAGATCCAGATACTGCTGTTGATACAGCTCGCGCGTTTGTTCACTCAGTCGCTGCTGGCGTCGCAGAATTTGCAGAGCGGTGGCGAGACTCATCGCCTGGCTGCGGGATTCCAGTAATTTCTGCCGTACCTCAAGCCGGGTTCGTTGAATGGAATACTGGGCTGACTCAACCGCATGACTGGCGGCGTTGCGTCTGGCGGTAAGTCCGCCTCCCTGATACAGCGGCATTTCAACTTTTACCCATGCGGAGTACTGGGTTTTGTCGAGCACCTCATGGCTGGGATATTTGTCGTTGAGATAGTGCTGAACCGACGGCTCCAGAGAGATAGTCGGCGTCATTTGCGCGTTGGCGTAGTCGAGATTGGCCTGCGCCACATTCGCCTGCGCCCACGCCGCCAGCACGGCAGGAACCAGCTTATCGTCGGGTTTAACGACATCACAACTGCTGTCCAGTTTGCCGGGAAATTCATTGCTGATGCCGTTGAGCGAGTTCCAGCCGAGAAAACTCATCAGCGTTGCCTTGCTGCTGTCGAGATTGGCCTGATACTGCGCCAGTTGCGAACGTGCGGACTCTATGCGCGCATCGGTTTGCACCACGTCTGATAGTGAGGTTGCGCCTTCATCATTGCGTTGCCGGGTCAATCGGCCAATGCCATTCAGAGCGGAGAGTTGCTCCTCGGCGGCGTCCACCATTTGCTGCCACGTCTGCACCTGGACTATCGCGTTGGCGGTCGCGTGGGCGATGGTATCAATACTGAGTAACACATTAGCCTGTTGTTGCGCGGATCCTGCGGTTTCAGCGCGGACCTGGCTGGCCACTTTGCCGAAGTCATACAGCATTTGCGACACCGAAATAACCAGGGCCGGGCTAAAACCGTGGTCGGTGTAAGTATTGCTGTAGCCGTTGTTCATTCCGGCAGTTACCTGTGGGTAATATTTCGATTTCGCCACGTCTATCTGCTCATTCTGTGAGAGCAGTTTGCCGATAGATTCACGAATGGAAGGGTGCCAGCTCACGGCACGATTCACGGCATCGTTCAGCGTCAGAGTTCCGGGGGCGGCAGGGCTTAGCGGCAGATCGGCGACGGAGCCGTCAAGGCTTGGAAGCATCTGGCTGTTTGCCAACCCTTCCGGCGTAATAACTTGCGGTTCATCTTCGGCATTCACCCGCATGGAACACAGAGTTAATGCCAGCAGTAATGCCACGGGCATGACTTTTCCCATATCTCATCCCTTTCAAAATACAACCGTTACGGCAGTTGCTCCGGGCGTCGTGGCGCCCGGAGCTTTATGGATTAACCACCCGTGATGAGATGGTTGTTCTGTAGCAGTTCATTCAGCGTGGTGTTGACGTTCTCCAGGGTGATGAGGTTGGTGGATTGATAAGTTCCCCCCGTGCCGTCGCGGTCGATGGCAATCACGGTGTTGGATCCGTTGGTGGTGACCTGTACGTAGTTCCCAAGCGTAGAAGCCTGATGGTTCCATCCGCTCAGCAGTTCGTGGATATCGATCTTGTCGCCCTGGGCCATCGAGAAGTTGGTCCAACTGTCGCTGTTGTTCCCTCCGGTTGCGTTGTTGGCATTAAGCAGGTGATAAATCAGCGTATCGCCGTATGCGCTGCCGGTCAGACGATCGGCATCCGCGGTGCTCACGACCTGCGGATTCATGTCGATGGTCAGCGTGGCGGTATCGGTATGGCCTTGCTGGTCGTTGAGGGTGTAGTTGAACGTCTCTTTGGTCGTGATGGAGGCCAGTGATACATCGCTGTTGAGGGCATAGGTGTAATGGCCGTCTATGCCGATGGTCAGTTTGCCGTACAGACCGTTAATGATGGCGCTGGTCGTGTTGCCAAGCGGATCCAACGTGGCAGTGCTACCGCCAGTGCCGTTCACCGTCAGCAGGGTATGCACGCTGGCAATATGGTCTCCGTCATAGATATTACCCGTGACGCTGTTTGCGGCGGAGGTCTCGAAGTTTTGCAGATCGATTATCGTGCCTTTTACGCTTGGGGTGATGGTGATATTCCCCAAGCCCAGGGCACCGACGCTGCCGGTGTAATCGAGGCGGTAGTTACCGCTATGCAGTACGATCCCGCTCAGGGCAATATCAATATTGCCGCCAACCAGCAATCCGCCGTTGAACGAGCCGTTAGTCACCTTGACGTTATTACTGTCGTACAGTGTCCAGGTGACGGTTAGTCCGCCCAGCGTCAGACCTGAAGCGACGTTAAAATGCAGGATGGCATTTTGCACCGCCGTTCCCGCTGCAACCTCAATAGTTCCTGTGCCATTTTGTGACGTTGCTGACAAGAGTTGGGCGTTCCAACTGGCGTTACCGACGCTATTATCGGTGAACGACCGGGATGTATCCGCCTGCGTGGTGACCGCCATCAGGGGGCTGATGTCATTGACGGCATCCAGTGCCTGCGGGGTTGCCGTAATGTTCAGCGACGCGCTGCCGGTGTCGCCGTTTGGCGCCCGGACCTTATACACGAAGCTGTCAGGGGTGTTGATGCCGTCCGCGCCCAGCCCGCTTTTTAACGTGTAGGTGTAGTTCCCCTTCGCATCAATAGTCAGCGTGCCGTACTGCCCGTTTATGGTTGTGATGCCCGTCCCGTTAACGGCGACGCCGTTCACCTCGGTAATAACGGTATTGGCCGGAGCCGAGTCATTGACCAACAGATTTCCGTTGGTCGACGCGCTCAGGCTGTCTACGGCGTAGGTATGATCCGCCTTAATGTCCAGTGTATAGGTGGTTGCCAGAGCCAGACCGCCGGAAGCGTTAAGCAGGAACAGATAGTCTCCGCCAGGCAGCGTGATGGTGTATTCCGTAGAGCCGCCGGCTAACACCGCGGTGACCCAATTGGGCTTCACACGGAACTGTTCATATTGTTGAATAGACTCATTGAAGCGATAAATGTAGAGATCAAAACCGCCCACCGTCACGCCGAGAACATTCGCCTGCACGGTCAGCGTGCGGGTTGCGCCATCATCCACGTTGAATTTGATAGGGTTGGTCAGGCCGTTAACCAGACTGACGTCCAGCACATTACCCAGTCCAACGTTAACGAGCGTGAAGCCGGTTTGTTTTGACGTTCCATTATCGATCGCAATGACCTGTGTCCCGTAAGTCAGCGCGGCAATATCATCTGCTGCTGTGACTGTACTGGTCGCTGGGGGCTGGCCCAGCGTTACCACCAGTTTTGCCGATGAGCTATCTGCGCCATGCGTCAGCGTATAGGTGAAGCTTTCGGAGCGTCCATACACTGAAATTGACGTATTGGTCAGGGTGTAGGTATAGCTACCGTTCTGATTAATATGCAGGATGCCGTATTTCCCCTGCACATCAATACCGCCCGCCGGGACGCTCACGATGTTGCCGTTACCGTCGGTAACGGAGGTGACCAGCGTGCCAGAAGGCGCGTTATCCTGCCCGTTGGTGGGATCGATATCCGTGATGATGTTGCCAGATTCCGTCGTACCGCCGATGATGGTCCCGGCGCTGCTTTTCACCACCGCGACATCAAGGCTGGTGTAAGAGCCCGTTGCCAGCAGGTTGGTGTTATAGCTTACGACACGGTAATCGCCCCCCGTCAGTCCGCTGTAATTAAGCGTTACGCCAGAAGCGCCTAAGGTGAGAAGGCTGGCAAAGTTGGGTAGGCCGGTATCCACTACCGTCACCCAGGCATTCAGCGTAGTGTCAAATCGCTGGATCACGATCTCCAGCGTGTTTAGCAGTGACAGGACCACGCCGGTCGCGGCTGCATTGATCGTAATGGATCCGCTGCCGCCAGAGGCGATATTAAAATTGACGGTTGCCGTATCGTCCCCCAGCACGTTCGCCACATTACCCAGCGCGTTGACCAACAGGAAACCATAATCGCTTTTATGCTCGGTGCTGACGGTCACATCAGTCTGTAGCGGCAGACGGGTAATGTTGTCTTCGGCCAGCAACGGCAATACCGGGGCGATAACGCTTGTAGGCGATGATGTATTACCCGCTGCATCGGTCGCCGTGGCGGACAGCGATTGACCTTCAATCTGGCGAACCGGCAAGTTGACGCTATAGACACCGCTGCTGTTGGCGATGGCCGTCACGCTGGTGCCGCCGGGTAGAGAGATCGTGACCGTGCTTCCCGCTTCGGCGACGCCGCTTACGGTTCCGCCATCGGCGCTGATCAGTATTGTTGGCGCGGATGGCGGGGTGGTATCCACAATCACGCTGAACGAACCGGACAATCCGCTGGTGCCGTTGGCATTTGTTGCCGTGGCGGTAAACGCGTGGTTACCTTCGCTGAGCGCGCCGGTTGGGGTAAAGCTCCAGAGCCCATTGCCATCTGCGGTCGTGGCGCCCATGAACACCCCGTTGTTATACAGTCGGACCACGGCGCTAGCCTGCGCCGTTCCGCTGAGCGTTGGCAGGGTGTCATTGGTGGTTTTGCCCGCCGTGACCAGACCAGTGACCGAGCCGACGTCATCGAACACGCTGGCAATAACGGGCGCAGGCGGTACACCGGTAAAGGGTGCCAGAACGTTGCCTGCTGTACCGATGTTGCCCGCGGCATCCTGTGCGCTAACCAACAGCGTTTGCCCACTGATTTGCGGTGGGTTCAGCGTGAAGGTGAAGTTACCGGAGGCGTTCGCGGTTGCCGTACCGAGCACCGTTCCGCCGTTAGAGGTAATGATGACCGTGCTGTTGGGCTCGGCAACGCCTGTGAGCGTCGTGCCGGTGGCGTTTACTGAAAGTCCGCCAGGAATGCCTGGCGCGACGGTATCGACCACTATCGCTGCGGGAGCCGATGTGCCGCTGGTGTTACCTGCACTGTCCGTTGCGGTGATGGTAAAGGAGTGGGGGCCTTGTGCAAGATCGGTGGACGGGGTGTAACTCCAGTTGCCGCTGCCGTCCGCCGTCACGCTGATGACGAAGATGCCGTTATCATAAATATCGATCCGCGCATTGGCTTCGGTGGTGCCGGTTAACGTTGGGCGTGCGTCATTGGTTGGCTGATTATTGCCAATCGCGCCGGTGTTTGGTCCGACATCATCAATAATGCTGCTGATTGCAGGCAGCGTCGGGGCGGTAGTATCCACCACGACGCTAAAACCGGCCGTCGCGCCGCTGGTGTTGCCCGCCGCGTCGGTGGCGGTGATGGTGAAGGTGTGCGATCCACTCGCCAGCGGCGTGGTTGGGGTAAACGACCAACTGTTATTGCTCTGCACCAGTGCCGTTCCCAGCAGGGTGCTCCCGTCATAGATACTGACGGTGCTGCCTGCTTCAGCGGTGCCGTTCAGCGTTGGGCGCGCATCGTTAGTGAGTTGCCCGTTGCTGAGCGCCGCATTGAACACGCCGCCTGCGACGTCATCGACCACCGAGACCAGTATCGGGGTAGTTGGCGCAAGCGTGTCGACATTAATAGTAAATCCACTCGACGCCGGGCTGACGTTGCCGGCGGCGTCGGTGGCAATGGCGGTAAACACATGCTGACCGTTGCCCAGCGTGGCGGGCAGATATTCCCAGGTGCCGTCTATCGCCGCAGTCACCGTCGCCAGCAGCGTGCCATTATCGTAGATGGCCACTCGGGCGCCCGCTTCCGCCGAGCCGTTGAGTAACGGACGGGTGTCGTTAGTAAAGGCTCCGTTCGACAGCGTTCCGGTACCCGGCAGCACGTCATCAAAAGCCTGAATAATGGTTGGCGCCAGGGGAGCGACGGTATCAACAACGATGTTAAATCCAGCGGACGCTGGGCTGACGTTTCCGGCAGCGTCCGTCGCGGTTGCTGTCAGCGCGTGGTTGCCATTGCCCAGAGCTGGCGGCGTGAAGCTCCAGGCGCCCGTCCCATCCGCTATGGTTGAACCGATAAACGTTCCGTTATCGTAAATTTTGACCGTCGAATTGGCTTCAGCTGTGCCGTTGAGTGTGGGTTGTGTATCGTTTGTGGCCTGGCCGTTGTTCAGATTACCGGTTACCGGACCGACATCATCCGCAACCTGAGTAATGACCGGCGTCCCCGGCAACACCGTGTCGATGATAAGTGCGAAGCCATTGGATGGAGGGCTGGTATTACCCGCACTGTCTGTAGCGGTGACGGTCAGCGTATGTGGCCCGTTACTGAGTGCATCCGTTGGGGTTAAGCTCCAGGTACCGTTTGCGCCAACGGTCGTAGTGCCGATGGGCAGACCGTCGCTCAGGACAGTAATCGTCGCGCCAATTTCACCGGTGCCACTCAGGGCCGGACGGGATTCATTCGTGGTCTGGCCGTTTGTTATTGGGCCTGTTGTCGGGGCGGTGTTGTCCTGCACCGTGCTGATGACCGGTATTGACGGGGCAATAGAGTCCAGTTCAATCGTAAACGATGATGATACTCCGCCCGTGTTTCCTGCCCGATCGGTGGCAACGGCGGTGAAAATATGCTGACCCTGGCCCAGGGGCGTTTCTGGCGTAAAGCTCCAGTTGCCCGACGCATCCACCTGAGTTGTCCCTAAGTCGCTACCATTATCACGGATCGTGATGATGGCGCCGATCTCACCTTTACCGTTCAGCGTTGGCAGCGCATCGTTGGTCAACTGTCCGTTAGTTAGCGCCGTATTACCGGGTTGATCGTCAATCACCGAGGTGATGACTGGCGCAGCAGGGGGAAGCGTGTCGACGACGACCACAAACGGTGGCGTGGCCGGGCTGATGTTGCCCGCGCCATCCGTGACGGAGGCGGTCAGTGAGTGGCTGCCTTCACCGAGAGCAGGCGCAGGCGTAAAGCTCCAGTTGCCGTTTTCATCGCTGGTGGTTGTGCCAATCACTGCGCCATTATCGCGGATGGTCACAACCGAATCCGCTTCAGTGGTGCCCGCGAGCGTTGGGGTATTATCGTTGGTCAACTGTCCGGAGGTCAGGGTCTGAGTTGTACCAACGTTGTCTGTGACCGTCACAATGGAGGGGGCATCCGGTGCCAGGGTATCGACAATGATTCGGAAATCACTGGACGGATCTCCCTGGTTGCCTGCGGCATCTGTTGCGCGAGCGGTGAAGAGATGGTCGCCTTCTCCCAGAGGATCGGTCGGGGTAAAGCTCCAGAAACCGTTGCTGTTTACCGTGGTTGTGGCATAAGCAACGCCTTTATCGTAAAGCGTGATGGTTGCGCCTGCTTCGCCGGTTCCGTTGAATGTCGGGCGTGAGTCGTTGGTAATTTGCCCTTTATCCAACGATCCGGTGCCTGGGGCAACATCGTCAATGATGCTGGTGATAGTTGGCACCTGCGGAGCGGTGGTGTCGATGGTGATGGCGTAGTTGGGCGATAAACCGCTGGTAGTGCCGCCTACAGTTTGTGACACCGTGAAGTTATAGGTTGTGCCGTTAGTCAACGCAGTGGGTAACTGATAACTCCATGCACCAGAAACGGTGTCGGCTATCACCGGGGGGGATTGCAAAACACCATCTATATAAATATTAACAGTCGCCCCTGCGGTAGCTGTTCCTTGCAGCAGCGGTAAGGTGTCGTTCGTAGTTTTACCGTTGCCAATCACCCCCATGATGGGCGCGATGTCATCGACAATCTCAAGAGTCGGGGGATGTGGCACGTTGGAGATGGCGGCGTTAAACGGCGCAGGATCGCTCTGATTGCCTGCAGGATCCTGGGCAATAGCGGTGAGCGCCTGACCCGTTGTTTGTGCCGGTGAAATCGTGACAGTAAAGTTCCCTAAAATGTCAGCCACTCCTTGACCAAGAACGGTGTTGCCGCTACGGATAATTACCGTGCTGCCAATTTCTGCTGTGCCGCTTACTTTCGTCCCATCAGGATCTACGCTGGTAACAACTGGAATGGCAGGAGGCTGCGTATCGACAATCAACGTTAGCGGATTATCTGCCGCCAGTACGTTACCTGCCCCATCCTGGGCACCAAAGGTCAATGTGTGAGTAGCGTTGGGCGTAAGAGGAACTTCGACACTCCAACTGCCGTTCGCGGCAACGATAGTCGTGGCAATCGGTGTCGTTGTGCCGTCATAAATTAACACCGTACTGCCCGGCGTGCCGGTCCCGCTAATGGTTGGTATTGTATCGTCCGTCACGCTGCCGCTGATTAGCGAACCGGTAAAGACGCCGACGTTATCCTGAATATCCGTGACCAGCGGTAGGGTCAGCTTCGTGTTGTTAACCGTAAACGAAATGCTGTTTGAGCTGTCGCTGATGTTACCGGCCGGATCGGTTGCGGTGGCGATCAGCGTGTAGCTCCCGTTGGTCAGTGCCGTCCCGGGCGTAATACTCCAGGTTCCGCCTGCCACCGTTGCTGTGCCGAGCACCGTACCGCCGTTATACAGAGTAATAATATCCCCGTCGGTGCCAGTACCTCGAATGGTTGGCGTGGTGTCATCGGTCACGCCGTTAGCCGCAACATCGCCCTGGACGTCGCCGACATTATCGTTAGCGGCGATAATCACCGGCGGCGCTGAAGGTGTCGTATCAATCCCCAGGGCAACAGCATCCGAACGTGGACTGACGTTACCAGCAGGATCGGTTGCAGTGAGGGTGACCTGATAATTGTCCGGATTAATGGGGCTGGTGGGCGTAAAGCTCCAGGAGCCATCTGCACCAACGGTCGCAGTACCCAGCGGTGAAGTGTTGCCATCAAGGTAGATAGAAATAAGATCGCCAGGGTTGCCCGTGCCGCTAAAGGTTGGCGTGGTATCGTTAGTGATGCCGTTAGTGATGATGCCGGTTATCGGGTTGACGTCATCCGTTATGGTTGGCGGCTCTGGTTTTGCTGGCGGCAGGTTATCTACCGTCAGCGTAAAGCCTGCTGACGGGATCCCCGTGTTGCCAGCCACATCGGTCGCCGTCGCCGTAAATTTGTGCGGACCGTCCGGCAGTGGACCTGTCGGCGTATATGTCCAGCTTCCATTTGGCTGAACGGTGGTGGTACCAAGAAAAGCGTTGTTATCGTAAAGGGTAATCGTCGCGCCTGGCTCGCCGGTTCCGGACAGTTCGGGGGTCGTGCTCTTGGTACTGCCACCGTTGCTCAACGTTTGTAGGGTTGTGCCAATGAGACCTTCTGCTGAGCTGATAACCGGGGCTGGCGGTGGGGTGGTATCAATGCTCAGCGTGAAATTACCTGAGTTACTGGCGTTGCCTGCAACGTCTGTCGCAATTGCTGACAAACTATGTGGACCTTCACTGAGCGGCTGGCTGAGTTGAATACTCCAGGTGCCATCAGGTAATACCGTTGTGCTACCAATCGACGTGGCGCCATCATAGAGGGTGATGGTAGAACCGGCTGTCCCGGTCCCTTTCAGCAGCGGCAAAGTATCGTTTGAGCGGCTACCGGTGGACAGATCAATCGGCGCATTCCCGACGTCGTCGGTGGCAGTCAAAATGACAGGATTGCCTGGCGGTTGGGTATCTACGGTAACGCTGACTACGGTGGAGGAGGTGACGACGTTACCAGCGGCATCTGTAGCAGAGACTGTAAACTGGTGGATGCGGTCGCTGAGCGCCTGATTTGCCGGAACGGTATAACTCCAGGTTCCCGTGCTATCGACAAGCATGACTGTCATCAGGAAACTGCCATCGTACAGGCTCACCAAAGAACCGGGTTCACCGGTGCCTGATATGGTTGGCGTATTATCGTTGGTGACCCAACCGTTGTTCGCGACGCTACCTGTGATGCTGCCGACATCATCGTTAATCAGCGTAATCACGGGGACGGTTGGAGCGAGACTATCGACAATTATTTTCCAGCTTGCGGCGCTACTGGTATTGCTGGCGGCATCGGTTGCCGTCACCGTAAATATGTGCGCGCCCTGGGTCAACGCTGTTGTGGGCGTGTAGTTCCAGTTACCGTTGAGATCAGCGTTGACGGTCGTTAACAGTTCGCCGTTATCGTAAATTTTAACCTGAGCTCCGGCCTCGGCAGTGCCTTCGAGTTTAGGTTTATCGTCGTTAGTTAAGCCGTTGTTACTGATGGGGCCGATGACATCCGCAACATCATCCGTCACGGCAACGATAATCGGCTGGTTTGGTGCGGTGATATCCGGTGCCAGCGCCGAGGTTGGCAGACTTTCGTTATTATTGCTGTCAGTTGCGGTGACTTTTACCGTTTCGCCGTTCATTTGCGACGGTGTAATCGACACGGTGAAGTTGCCACCGTTGTCAGCCTGACCAACACCAATCTGATTGCCGTTGCTGTCTTTGACAGTGACGGTGCTTCCCGCTTCGGCATGTCCGCTTACAGAACCGCCGTCCCCAGCGACGATGACGCCGGTTGGCGCATCAGGTGCTGTGGTATCTGGTGCGGTAATCGGAGTGTTACCGCTGGTATTGCCTGCTGCATCAGTTGCATTCGCGTTAAGGCGTTCACCGTTAGTCTGCGGCGGAACCAGCGTGGCGGTGAAATCTCCGCTCGGGCCAGCAGTTGCTGTTCCAATGATTGCGCCATCTGGATCCAGAATATGTACCGTACTGTTGGGTTCTGCGGTGCCGGTAACCTGATCGCCCGTAGGATTAATTATCAGGTTAGCAGGCGGCTGCGGAGCCGTGATATCTGGCGCGAGCGTGGTTTCTGGCTGGCTTGGGTTGCCTGCCGGATCGGTCGCGATGGCGGTAATCGTTTCGCCATTGGTCTGTGGCGGGGTAATGGGGATGGTAAATGATCCATCTTCTCCGGCGACGCCGCTGCCGATCGGAGTGTTATTACTGTCGGTGATAACGACAGTATTGCCCGGCTCGGCCGTCCCGGTGACAACGCTGCCGTCTGCGGAGACGCTGAGATCGTCTGGTGGCGACGGCGGCTGTATGTCGATACTAATATTAAATGTTGGCGACATACCGCCTGTCCCTAGCTGGTTTGTTGCCGTGGCGCTGAAAGCGTGCGGCCCTTCCGGCAACGGCGTAGCGGATGTCCAGCTCCAGTTGCCATTGGCGTCGGCAACCACGCTTTCGATAATCGTACCATTGTTATAAATGTTAACGGTGCTGTTAGCGTCCGCAGTGCCAGAGAGCGTTGGCGTTTGATCGTTGGTGGCCTGATTGTTGCTCAATAACCCGGTTGACGGTGCGGCATCATCCATAACGCTGACGATAACGGGTACGCCCGGATAGCCGGAATTTGTGGCATAAAATGGGGTATCTGGCCCGATGTTGCCCGCCTTATCCTGAATCTTCGCGAGCAACGCTTCGCCGTGCGTCTGTGAGGGGGAAATCGCGATGACGAAATTGCCGGTTTGATCGACCGTTATAGCCCCTAAAACCTGGCTATTACTACCAATGATAGTGACCAGACTTCCTGCTTCCGCTCTACCCGTTACCGTGGTGCCTTCGAGGTTTACGGCGGAAATCACCGCGCCTGCAGGCGCGGTCGTATCAACGGTAAATGTCGGCAGGCTCGTTTCCGCGCTCACGTTACCTGCGGCGTCAGTTTGCGTCAGCGTCAGATTGTGAACGCCGTCGCTGAGTGGCGTATCAGGCGTAAAGGTCCAGTTACCATTGTCATCTACTGGCTCCATACCAATCAGGATGCCATTGTCATAGATGCTGATGGTACTCCCTGCTTCGCCAGTACCAGTGAGAGTTGGCGTGGCATCGTCGGTTTCGCCGTCATTGGCGATAAGACCGGTAATGGAACCGACATTGTCGATTTCCTGTGTAACCACGGGGGCATCAGGGGCAAGCGTATCGACAATAATCACCCAACTGTCTGACATCCCACTACTACCCGCATTATTTGACGCGCTGACGGTAAACTGGTGAGTGCCGTCTGCAAGAGGGGATGAGGGGGTAAACGACCAGTGGCCGTTGGCATCGATAGTAACCTGGCCTATTTCGACGCCGTTATCAAAAATATGTAATGTGGCATTTGCCGGGCCGGTACCCTGGAGTTCAGGCGTATTATCGTTGGTGGACTCCTGTTGATTGACAAGGCCGGTAATAAGCTCCTGGTCGTCAATTACGCTGGTGATGACGGGCATGTCTGGCATATTGGGGGTTGTTGTTGGCGGCGCGCCGTTATCGCCATTGCCACTACCGCTGCCGCCGTTACCATTGCCGTTTCCGGCATTACCGTTGCCGCCACTACCATTACCGTTTCCGGCATTATTATCGCTCCCGC
>ERZ1026976.179-NODE-179-length-28067-cov-9.272705_pt1 | contig 28067 bp, 21 predicted proteins | sample MGYA00519293_ERZ1026976 | MGnify/ENA primary metagenome ERZ1026976 (study PRJEB26926, sample SAMN06164671) | human gut metagenome | biome: ENVO:00009003; feature: ENVO:2100002; material: ENVO:00002003 | host: Homo sapiens | place: USA | collected 2012 ... | reverse complement strand
CGAGATTACTACGCGTCTCGTGGGCTCGGAGATGTGTATAAGAGACAGATTAAAACTACCTAATAAATAGGTAAATTGAAGGAGACGTTCATATGGAACAAAGTAAACGCAAGCAATTATTAAAGCTGATCGAATCCGACTGTCGGTTAAGTATGGAAGAATACGCGGTGATGCTAGGCGAAGATGAAGTGATCGTTTCTGCAGAAATCAAACGACTGGAAGAAGAAAAAATTATTTGCGGCTATCGGGCCTTGATTGATTGGGATAAAGTAGAGGATGATTGGATTGAAGCGTTAGTTGAGGTACAAACGATTCCAAAAGGGGAGGATGGCTATCGTGAAATCGCGGAACGGGTACGTAAATTTCCTGAAGTGAAGTCCTTCTTTTTTGTCAGCGGCGGCTTTGATTTTATTTTGCTGCTGCAGGGGCGGAATATTAAAGAAATCTCGAAATTTATCTCTACCAATCTAGCGTCGATTCCTGATGTTTCAGGGACGCAGACGCATTTCTTACTAGACAAATACAAGGAGTGGGGCATTGATATGTATCAAGATGACTCCGACCCTAGAATTCAGGTGAGCCCATGAGAAACTTTTTAACGAAAAAAATTACGGATATTCAGCCTTCAGGCATTCGAAAATTCTTTGATATCGTTTCTGAACAACCTGACGCGATTTCCTTAGGGGTGGGGGAACCGGATTTTGATACGCCTTCTCACATGACACAGGAGGGGGTTCGTTCGATTCAAGAGGGACGAACATTCTATACCGCGAATGCTGGTCTAATCGAATTACGTGAAAAAATCAGTGATTATTTGCTTTTTCGGAACAAGGTTGCTTATGATCCCAAGACTGAGATTGTGGTGACAGTAGGAGGAAGCGAAGCGATCGATATCGCGCTCCGTACCTTTGTTGATCCAGGTGATGAAGTGATTATTCCTCAGCCGAGCTTTGTATGCTACGAGCCGATCACACAAATCGTTGGCGGGACACCAGTGACGATCGATCTGAAAGCAAAGAACCAATTTATGCTGACCCCTGAAGAGTTGGAAGCGGTATTGACCGATAAAAGCAAGATTTTGATCTTGTCTTATCCTAACAATCCGACAGGCGGTACGATGGATCGCGAGGCATTGATTAAGATCGCAGATGTCGTGAAAAAGCACGACCTACTAGTCATTTCAGATGAGATTTATGCGGAACTGGTTTATGATGAGCCTTTTACCAGTATTGCTGAATTGCCTGGGATGCGTGAACGGACGATTGTCATCAACGGGTTTTCTAAGGGCTTTGCGATGACAGGGTGGCGCTTGGGCTTTATGGCCGGTCCAGAAATGTTTATGGAGCAATTGTTGAAGCTGCATCAATACACGATCATGGCAGCACCAACAGCTAGTCAATACGCAGCACTAGCGGGATTGAAGAACAATTGGCAGGAGACGGTAGAACCGATGCGTCTGTCTTATGAAGAACGGCGGAACTATCTGCACCATGCGTTAGAGAAGATGGGCTTGCCATGCTATAAGGCGAAGGGCGCTTTTTATCTCTTCCCGCAAATCAGTCAATTCGGACTGACCAGCGAGGAGTTTGCGTTGCGTCTATTGGATGAAGAAAAGCTAGCAGTCGTTCCCGGTTCGGCTTTTGGAAAAAGCGGCGAAGGCTTTTTACGCCTTTCCTATGCCTATTCGATCTATGAATTAAAAGAAGCGATTCAACGTTTAGAACGTTTCGTGACACGGTTGAAAGAGCAGTAAAGAGTGGAGAAATCTGCTCTTTTTTTGCGAAAAAAAATCTGTCCAAAGCTGGACAGATTTCTTAGTTATTAGGGTATTCTTCTTGGGAAAACTCGGTATTCTCATATTCGCCTTCGTCCGCACCATAATAACGGTTGTAGCGTTGCTTGAATTTGCGGAAAAGGAACACACCAAAAGCTTTAAAAATCGTATAGGTTGGAATGCCAAAAACGAGGCCAAATAATCCAAATAGATTGCCCATCACCAGTAACACCAACACGATCGTGACTGGGTGAACCTTCAGTTGATCACCTAAAACCTTTGGCTCAATCACGTTTCCGTTCAAAATTTGTTCAACGATCCAGACAATGATTAAGCCAATTAGCATCTGGAAGGAATGAAGTACCGCGATCACTGCACAGGGAACAAAAGCAATGAACGGTCCAATGTAAGGGATCACGGAAGTAATCGTGACTAAAATTGCTAACGGTAAGCCATAGGGCATACCGATAATTAAAAAACCAGCGAATACAATCAAGCCATTTGCTAAAGCGACGATAAATTGCCCCTTCAAATAATCACCCACTTGACTGTTCAAAATCGCGCCCAGTTCATTAGAGTCTTCCCGAAATTTAGGCGGCAGCAGCTTTAAAAAGTAACGATGAAATTGCTTAGCATCCTTTAATAGAAAAAAAGCAATGATCGGTGAAGTAAACAAAATGACGAAAAAGCCACTAACGGTTGAAAACAAATCACCGACAATTCTTTGGATATCACCCAAAGAATCCGATAAGGTGTTGATGACCTGATACACGAGATCTTCTAACGAACCAAAAACCTCTTCGATAGGACTTTCCAATAGCGTCCCAGCGACCAAGTCCTGCAAGGTCAAATTAAAAGAATCAACATGCCTCGGAAAATCATTCATTAAATTAGCCGTTTGACTGTAAATCTTGGGAACGGCCCACACACTAAAAGCGGCGACAAGCAGCAACAAAACAATGGCGATTCCTAAGATGGAGAAGATTCTCTTGATGCCTTTTTTCTCAAAAAAATTGACGATTGGATCTAGTAGATAGTATAAAATCAAGGCCAACAGAATAGGGGCAAAGATTGTTTTGAAAATAATCAGCAGGGGATTGAAGATAAACCGTACATGGTAGAAAACAAAAATTAAAGCGCCTAATAAGACACCGGCAAACAAGGTAAAGATAAGGTTCCGGCCGCCGATAAACTTGATCCAACGGGTCGCTTTTGTCGATGGTCGTTCCATTTGTATCAAATCCTTTTTTCTTTTATTGTAACGGAGAAAGAAAACCTGTACAAAAAATAGGCTTACTAATCTTTTGCTTAACCAATAAATTGTAGGGACACTATTTTTACTGAAGAATTCTGAATTTTCTATAAAACTTCTTCTTTAATTTTACAAAAAGCATTCTTACTTGTTGCAAGAAATGATAAGATGAAGCCATATCCTTGGGGGATAAGAATTTTTAAGGAGGCGTTTATGCTGACACGTTTTAAACAATCGAAGTTGTTCTTTTGGACAGCCGAGGTTGTCTTGACTATTATTGGTATTTATTTTTTACTGCAAATGCCTAACATTTTCGAACCAGTGTTGGGGATGATTTCTGCAATCATTCTGCCACTATTAGTTGCGGGTTTTCTCTACTATATGTTCGATCCTATCGTTGTATTTTTAGAAGAAAGAGGCGGTTTGCCGCGGGTAGTAGGTTTTCTCCTGTCCTTTATTGTCATCGCCTTTATCATTGTTCTGATTATGATGAACGCCGTTCCGAAGGTCATTGAGCAAACTGTTCAACTAACGCAAAACCTGCCTGTTTATGCGGAAGAATCCGGTCGTTGGCTAACCGAGCTGGCCAAGCGCGATGAATTCAAAAATTTCAATCTTGAGGAGCAGCTTGCTTCAGCTAATTTGACGATCAATAATTTGATCAAAGTAGGAATTGTCAGTGTGACGTCTAGCTTGTCACGGATCGTTGGCTTTGCGATGAAATTTTTCGTGTTGCTGTTCACGGTTCCTTTTATTTTGATCTTTATGTTCAAGGATGGGCATAAGTTTTTGGATGCTGTGTCGCAATTCTTTCCATTGTCTATCCGAAAAGAACTGCGTCAAACGGTACGAGAATTGAATGAAACCTTATCTGCGTATATCAGCAGTACGGTTCTAGATGCTTTCATTATTGGAATCTTAAGTTTTATTGCTATGACGATCTTTAAGCAGCCCTATAGTTTGCTGTTGGCGTTATTCTGCGGAATTACAAACATCATTCCTTATGTTGGTCCTTTTATTGGGGCGGTGCCGGCAATCATCGTTGGATTATTTATTTCGCCGTTACAGGCGCTTTATATGGCCCTTTCTGTGTTGGTGATTCAACAATTAGATGGGAATTTGATCAAACCCTTGCTGTTTGGCAAGTCATTGAACATTCATCCATTGACGATTATTCTTGTTTTAATCGGTGCAGGAAGCGTCGCTGGTATAGTCGGGATGCTGATCTGTATTCCCGTTTATGCAGTGATCAAAACATTGATTATCAACATTCATAAAATCTACCAGCTTCGCCGAGAAAGTCATCTGTTCAAGGATGGCGGAGAAGGATAAAAATAAGATAGCCTTCCAAGTTTATAAACTTGGAGGGCTATCTTTATTGTAAGTGGTATATATAGAAAAAATAACTGATTTCACTTTTGGCTGTCAAAAAGATGAAAAATTTTATTGAATATCGGTTTCTTTTTTTCGAATTTCACATGGTAAATTCCCAAAAGAGCAAGAAACCAGAGGGGTGAGAAGATCAGTGCTTCCCGGGTATCTTCCGCCAATGCTAGAACGAACAAAACGAAGGCGAGAAATAAAAAGACTAGATAGTTCGTATAGGGGAAAAGTGGCAGTTTAAATGTATTTTTTTTCGCCAATTTCGAGTTTGTTTTCCGATAGCGCATATGGGTAAAGACGATCATTCCCCAAATAAAGAGAAAACAGATGGTGGCAATCGAGCTGATCATTGTAAAAATCCGACTTGGGACAAAGAAATTCATGACAACCGCGAGAAAAATGACGAGTGTAGAGAAAACCAACGCATTTCCTGGCACACGATTGCGTGTTAATTTTGTGAAATGACTCGGTGCACTGCCTTCTTGTGCCAACGAGCGAACCATCCGACTTGTACTGTAGATGGCGCTGTTGCAGGCGGACATGGCAGAGCTAAGGACAACTAAATTGACGATCGAGGCCGCTGCCGCAACTCCGATTTCGGAGAAAACTTGAACGAAGGGACTTTGATCCGCAGACAAGCTTGACCAAGGGTAGATCGACATAATCATGAAAAGTGATCCTAGGTAGAATAAAATGATCCGCAGCGGAATCGTATTGATTGCTTTAGGCAGTACGGATTTAGGATCAGAGGTTTCTCCACCGATCAGTCCCACCAGTTCAACACCACAAAAGGCAAAGGTTGCCATCTGAAAGGAGAGCATGAAGCCATTTGCTCCTTTTGGGAAGAAGCCGCCATGCTGCCATAGGTTGCTGATCCGCACGGAACCTGCGCTAGTCTTAAAACCGGTAAAGATCATAAAAGCGCCAGCGATAATGAGAGCGATGATCGCAACGACCTTGATCAAGGCAAACCAAAATTCCATTTCACCAAAAAGTCCTACGGCGACAAGATTCAAACCGAGTAGTAAAGCTAACGCAATGATTTCCGGCAACCATTGAGGAATATCTGGCAGCCAATAGCTGACATACATCCCAGTCGCGGTCAGGTCCGCCATGGCGATGGCGATCCAACAAAACCAGTAGGTCCAGCCAGTGACAAAAGCCGCTTTGTTTCCTAAATAATCTGCGATAAAATCTAAAAATGAATGGTATTTTAAATTTGAGAGCATCAGTTCCCCCAGTGCTCGCATGATCAAGAAAATAATACAGCCGGTGATAGTGTATGAAAGAAGAATGGAAGGACCAGTCAGCTGGATGGTTTTTCCGGCGCCGAGAAAGAGTCCTGTACCAATAGCGCCCCCAATTGAAATTAATTGGACATGGCGATTTTTCAATCCTCTATCCAATTCTTCATGTGTTTCCAATAGAATCAGTCCTTTTTTTAAGAATAGAATGAGTGTATCAGAAACCAATCTGAGGGTGAAACATTTTCTATGAGTACGCTGAAGAACTGGAATTTTCTAATAATTGTAAAATAACATAAAAATAAAAAGAGTTACTAAAGTTTTTCCTATCACTTGTACTTTGCCAGGATTAAAATGCTATAATATTGACAAATTGCCAAGATTTTTTTGCAAGATTAATCGAGAGAGAATGGAACATCAAATGAAGCGTTCTTTTTCGTGCTTTTCGAAAAAGGACTTTACTAAAACAAATAAGGGGGAGCCGGTTTGAACAAAAAAACAATCGGTTGGGTAGTATTAGGACTGGTTGTGTTTGGCGCCGTAAGTTTTGCAAGCTATCACATCTACCAAGAGAAAATGATCCAGTCAGAAAAAGAGACCAAGAAAGTGCTGAATGAGCGTTTAGCCGACCTGTATGAAGATCAAAAGGCAGGCTATTTTAAAGCGGACATCTCAAAGGATGCGTTTGATGATCTGGCGACAGAGGTAAAAAATCAACGAGGTGAGAGTCAAACGCTAGAAGACATTGACCATGCTAAGAAAAACTTTGAGATTCAAGAGGCATTGAACCAGCTTTTTGAAAGTGACGTGTTAAATGGATTAGACTTGTCTGCACATCCAATTTTGAAAGACCCTGAACAGGAAAAGATTAAAAATTTGAAGGACCAGTTGAGTGAAAGTACCGCGAAGGATAAGGACTGGGGACAAGATATCAGCATGCTTTTACGCATTGCGGAGACTCAGTCGAAGGATTTCACGAATGCGGAGAGCGACGTGACGAATCTGCTGAATAAGGGAGACAGCTTGACCTTGTCTGATTATTTAGCTGGCGTGAAAACATTAGCCGTTTTACCTGATGGAAAATACAAGCAGCAATTGCTAGATAAATTGGAACCAGTCAAAAATCAACTCTCCAACGAGAACAGCAGTTTTGCAGCTCAGATTCAGCAAAGTGATGCTTCAATGGCGGCAGCAGAGAAAAGCTATCAGGAACGCCAAGCGAAGGCACTAGCTGAACGAACAAAAGAACTAAATGAACTAAAAAAAGATTTGGCTGAGAAGCAGGAGACCTATGATTCCTATAAAGAGATCCTCGATTCGATCGAAGATAGCAAAAATGATGAGTCTTCTCGGAAAAAATCGGAGTCAGAGTCTCGTTCGCGAGAGTCAGATTCTTCTCGATCCTCTAGCTCATCAAGCTCAAGCTCCAGTTCTTCAGAGGAGCATCATCAAGACGGAGACTAAAAAAATAGCAGCGACCTTACATAAAGTCGTTGCTCTTTTTTAGTGTCATCTTTTCATTTGAAGAGGCCTGAAAGTCCTCAAACAATGCGAAAATCTGCGTTCGTTTTTTTATCTCCAGCTTAATAAAAATGTTGTGGACATGCGTTTTGACCGTTCCTAATGAGAGGAAGAGCTGATCGGCAATCTCCTGATTTGTATGATGGAACAGCAGCAATTCAAAAATTTCTGTTTCCCTTTGCGTGAATTGGTGAGCATGGCAAAATCTTTGGATCAGAATCGATTGTTCTTGTTCTTCTGGTGACGTTTCTCCGTCTACTTGACGCTCCTTCAAGAAGAAGTGCAGCAGTAAGAGACAAACGATGATAGAAAAAATATCTTCTGAGAGGCTCCGATTATTGATCTTCGTAGCAAGCGAGCTATATTGATCAACATTGAAGATGACGAAGCTGTCCTCGATCACGATTAAGATGCTAAATAGGATATTAATGATCGCGAGTTTCTTTAAATAGCCTTCGTTTATGTCAGGAAGCTCTTTCTTTGTGCCGCGCCAGCAGTAAAAGCCTAAATAAAAGAGAAACACTTGATTCCCCAAATAATAAAGCCAGACTTTAAAGGCTGAGTTGGGCATTAATGGCGTGGTGATCATCCATACTGCTAAGATGATTAATAAACCATAATGGAGTGTTTTCAGTTTTTCTTTTCGTAATTCCGCAATAATTGAGACAGAGAAAAAGGCATTTCCCATGAAAATGATGGTCTTGACAGCAGGTGCACTCATAAACGCTTGGTCATAGCTCTGAGCGAAGGAGTTGATGAACTCGGTCATATAAATAATGATATTGTCAAAAATGAAGAAGGCCAAATAGAGACTGATCAGCAAAAACAGCTTGTTCTTTTCTTTTAGATAGGAATTTATTGCAAACGCCATAGTGATGGAATATAGAATGATCAAAAGAATATTATAAACGAAGATAGCTATCATATTGAATCCCCTTTCATTTTAGAATCAAAAATCTCATTTCTCAACTTAAGTATAACATCATTTATTCTCTCTTCGTGCCAAAATACGCTAAACTTTTACCTAAACTTTTCTAAACCCTTGAAAAATAAAAGGTTTACATCCAAAAATAAACCAGCTTAAAACAGGTGATAAGCCAAATGATAGCGTTTACATCCTTTGGCTTATCGTAAACTTGGGATTTTCTCTCTAAAGTATAGGATGTAAAGCAAACAAATTACTTAGGAGGCGTCAACATGGCAAAGAGAGATTTTATTACAACAGAAAATTACACGAAGGAGGAGATTCAGTACATCGTTGATTTATCATTGAAAATCAAAGCTTCTATTAAGAACGGTTTTTATCCGCCATTATTAAAAGATAAAGTGTTAGGCATGATCTTCCAACAATCTTCTACGAGAACTCGAGTTTCATTTGAAACAGCGATGACGCAATTAGGCGGACACGCTGAATATCTAGCACCAGGACAAATCCAATTAGGCGGACACGAAACGATTGAAGATACAAGTCGTGTACTTTCTCGATTAGTCGATATTTTAATGGCACGTGTAGAACGTCATCATAGTGTCTATGACTTGGCAAACAATGCGACGATTCCAGTCATTAACGGTATGTCCGATTTTAATCACCCAACACAGGAATTAGGCGATCTTTGTACAATGATCGAGCATTTACCTGAAGGCAAGAAAATCGAGGACTGCAAAGTTTCCTTCATTGGCGATGCGACACAAGTATGTTTCTCATTAGGTTTAGTCGCAACGAAAATGGGCATGGAATTTGTACAATTTGGTCCAGAAGGGTTCCAATTGAATGACGACCATCGTGCAAGATTGGATGCCATTTGCAAAGAATCTGGCGGTTCATATACTGTTTCTGATCAAATCGAGGTTATTGAAGGTTCAGACTTCGTGTATACCGATGTATGGTATGGATTATATGAAGCAGAACTATCAGAAGAAGAGCGTATGAGCACGTTCTATCCAAAATACCAAGTAAATGACGAGTTGATGGCTCGTGCCGGTAAAGATGCGAAATTCATGCATTGTTTACCTGCAACTCGAGGAGAAGAAGTAACCGATGAAGTAATGGATGGACCAAATTCAATTTGTTTCGATGAAGCAGAAAATCGCTTGACTTCGATTCGCGGCTTGCTGGTGTACTTGATGCACGATTATGCAGAGAAGAACCCAATTGATGAAAAGAAAAAAGCAGCAGCCAAAGCAGACTTGGAAGTCTTTTTAGGCAAAGCACTATAGACTCAGAGGTGAGGACGGAAATGATCTGCGGCTTTACGTAAAAATCATCAAGATTATTTCCATTCGGGGATTGAGGCGATCCTCAATCCCTGTTTCTACCGGAAAGGAAGAAAAAATGGAAGAAAAAAAGAAAAAGTTTAGTTTGATGAGTGCAATATTATCCGTTATCTGTGTCGTATTCGTGGCAGAGGCAGCGGCGCCGGTTGCGGCGATCGGGAATTCCCAGTTTTTTTGGTGGATCTTCCTACTAGTCGCGTTCCTTTTACCCTATGGTTTGATTTCTTCAGAATTAGGGACTACGTATATTGGTGATGGCGGGATTTATGACTGGGTGACTCAAGCGTTCGGGCATCGTTGGGGTTCGCGAGTATCTTGGTACTATTGGATCAACTATCCGCTGTGGCTAGCTTCACTAGCTGTTGTTTGCCCAGATTTATTAACAACGATCACAGGGATTGAATTTTCAACATTACCGGCTATTTTGATTGAGTTGGTCTTTATTTGGGTCATTGTTTGGATTAGCTTTTATCCAGTGGCTGACAGTGTATGGATTTTAAATGGTGCGGCAGTGATTAAGATGCTGTTGGCGATCTTAATCGGGGCATTAGGACTGTATACATTTGCCACAAAAGGCGCGGCGAATGAGTTTACCTTGTCTTCGATGCTGCCAAGTTTTGATCTGAACAGCTTATCCTTTATTTCGGTTATCATTTTTAACTTATTAGGTTTTGAGGTTATTTGTACCTTTGCGGATGATATGGAAAATCCTAAGAAACAAATTCCGCAATCAATTATCGCTGGTGGTTTAGTGATTGCGGCGATCTATATCTTCTCAGCATTCGGAATCGGTGTGGCGATTCCAACGGATCAAATCAGTACCGGTAGCGGCTTGATGGACAGCTTCAAACTATTGACGGGGTCAACTGGCGGTTGGTTCATTATCGCGATGGCCTTCCTGTTCTTACTGACGTTGTTCGGCAACATGATTTCGTGGTCCTTAGGGGTTAACAATACCGCTTGTTACGCGGCTGAAAATGGCGATATGCCAAAAATTTTCGCAAAACGCGGCGGAAAAGATGAGATGCCAATTGGTGCGGCAATTATGAATGGAGTGGTTGCTTCAGTTGTCGTTGTGATTGCACCGATTTTACCGAATCAAGATTTATTCTGGGCATTCTTCTCATTGAACCTTGTAATGTTCTTAATGTCCTATGTACCAGTTTTTCCAGCATTTTACAAATTACGTCAAATCGATCCAGATACACCACGTCCCTTCAGAGTGGGCGGAGGCGATGGTTTCTTGAAGCTTTTGGTTGTATTACCAATGATTATGATCGTGATTTCATTGATCTTTACCGCATTGCCGTTGCAGTTTGATGCTGAAACGTTAAGTCAACAACTACCGATTACGATCGGAGCTGTCGTCTTCACGCTCTTTGGTGAAGCGATTATATGGGTGAAAAAAATCAAGAAAAAAGGAGTAATTTACAATGGCGAAGAGAATCGAAAAGACAACACCGAAACAAGACGGGTTTAGAATGCCTGGCGAATACGAACCACAGGAAAAGGTTTGGATGATTTGGCCGGAGCGTCCAGATAACTGGCGTGACGGTGGCAAGCCAGCACAGGAAGCCTTCACAGAGGTAGCAAAAGCGATCAGCAAATTCACACCGATGAATGTGGTGGTTTCCCAGCAGCAATTCCAAAACTGTCGTCGTCAATTACCGGAAGAGATTACGGTCTATGAAATGTCCAACAACGATGCCTGGATTCGTGACTGTGGTCCAAGCTTTGTCATTAATGGCAAAGGAGAATTACGCGGAAATGACTGGGGCTTCAATGCTTGGGGCGGTCTTGTCGACGGCTTGTACTTCCCATGGGATCAAGATGATTTAGTGGCACAAAAAATTTGTGAAATTGAACATGTGGATTCTTATCGCACAGAAGATTTCATTTTAGAAGGCGGTTCTTTCCACGTAGATGGAGAAGGTACGGTGTTAACGACGGAAATGTGTCTGCTAAGTGAAGGGCGCAATCCTCACATGACTAAAGAAGAGATCGAACAAAAATTATGCGATTATTTGAACTGTGAAAAAGTTCTTTGGTTAGGTGATGGGATCGATCCTGAGGAAACAAATGGTCACGTAGATGACGTTGCCTGCTTTGTTCGACCGGGTGAAGTGGCATGTATCTATACAGAAGATGAAAACAGTCCATTTTATGAAGCCGCTCAGGATGCATACAAACGTCTAAATGAAATGACAGATGCTAAAGGGCGTAAGCTAAAAGTTCACAAGATTTGCTGCCCAATCGAAACAGTGACAATTGACGGCAATTTCAAGATTGACTATGTAGAAGGAACGATGCCGCGTGAAGACGGCGACATCTGTATCGCTTCTTACATGAACTTCTTGATCACCAATAACGGCGTGATCGTACCGCAATATGGAGACAAAAACGATGCTCTCGCATTAGAACAATTAGAAATGATTTTCCCAGATAAAGAAATTGTGGGTGTAAATACAGTTGAAATCGTCTACGGTGGCGGAAACATTCACTGTATCACGCAGCAGCAGCCACAAAGATAGGAGAGACACATGTCAAAAATCGTTATCGCGTTAGGCGGAAATGCATTAGGAAATTCTGCCAATGAACAATTAACCAAAGCTGAATTAGCGGCAAAATCCATCGCGGATCTGATCACAGCGGGACATCATGTGGTTATCGCTCATGGGAATGGCCCACAGGTCGGAAAAATCCGCTTGGCCTTTGAGGAAACCAGCCAAAAACCAGAGGATACAATGCCGTTTCCAGAATGTACGGCGATGAGTCAAGGCTATATCGGCTACCATCTGCAACAAGCCATCGATGAAGAACTGGTGTCACGGGGAATGTCGGACATCCCGGTAGTGTCTATGTTGACGCAGGTAGTGGTAGATCCCAATGATCCGGCCTTCTCTAATCCGACAAAACCGATTGGAGGCTATTACAGCGAAGAAGAAGCCAAAAAGCTGATGGAAGAAACGGAGGATGTCTATGTAGAGGATGCGGGAAGAGGCTGGCGTCGTGTGGTACCTTCACCGAAGCCTGTTGATATCTACGAAAAAGTCAGTCTGCAAACCTTAGTCGACGCGGGGCAAGTCGTGATCGCCTGTGGTGGAGGAGGTATTCCGGTAGTATATGAAGGTACCCGATATAAAGGCGTCGATGCAGTCATCGACAAAGATTTCGCGGCAGCGAAAATGGCGGCACTGATTGATGCGGATGTCTTCATTATTCTAACCGCAGTGGATCATGTCTTCGTCAATTTCGGCAAGCCAGAACAAAAAGCACTAGAAACAACCAGTGTGGCGGATATGCAGAAATATATCGAAGAAAAACAATTCGCTCCAGGCAGTATGCTGCCGAAAGTTGAAGCCGCTATCGACTTCGCTGAATCAAAAGCAGGTCGACAAGCCATTATTGCTTCTCTTGAACAAGCGTCAGAAGCAGTGAAGGGCAATAGTGGAACGATGGTACAAATGTAAAGAATCAAAGCTCGTATGCTTGGTAAATATCACCCAGTATACGAGTTTTTTTACAAAATAATTGAACCGGTTCAATTATTTTTCAAAACCTATTGTAATTATTGAAATCGTTTGCTATTATTCTTTTTTTGAACCGGTTCAAAAAAAGAAAATAGTTAGGAGTTTTATTATGAATCTCGTAGATAAGCTGTCTGAGAAATTATTGCCGATTGTGTCAAAAATCAATAATCAGCGTCATCTTCTGGCCATTCGTGATGCCTTTATTATTACGATGCCGTTAGTAATGGCCGCATCCTTCATGGTCTTATTGAATGCCTTAATTTTTTCGAATGCCGCCGTACAGAAAATAGTTGATTTGAGCTTTTTGTCAGAATTGGCTGTCATTGTTAACAATGGGACAATGAGTATTTTAGCGATCATCGTTTGTTACAATATTGGTGTGAATCTGGCAAATTTTTATGTTCAATCAAAAGCGATTGATGATCCAGCCTTCAATTCTGTTCACGCTGGGGTATTAAGCTTAGCGACTATGTTTATTTTAATGCCTGTAAATACCTTAGTGACTCTTGCTGATGGTGCTACAGCTGAAGTAGGAGGCGTCTTCTCACAAGCCTTAACCTCTAGTTCCGGTTTATCAACTGCAATGATCTGCGCACTGGTGAGTACCGAGCTGTTTGTTCGGTTCGCAAAATTCAAAAAGCTGAAAATAAAAATGCCAGATGGTGTTCCCCCAGCAGTTGCAACGTCATTCAACTCTTTGGTTCCAGAAGTACTCGTTGTGTTGATTTTTGGACTGTTCGTTTTTGTATTGAAGAAAGCGACGGGGTTAAATGTTCCCGATTTGATCAATTTAGCTATTCAAACGCCCTTAAAAGGATTTGTGCTATCTGTACCAGGAATGCTGTTCATTCAATTCTTTTCTGATTTTCTTTGGGTATTTGGAATGCACGGCTCTAGTATCTTGGCACCAATCAAGCAAGCACCGATGCTGCAGTCAATCGAAGAAAATATGCTGGCCTTTCAAAATCATCAGGATATCCCCAATATTATTACCGAGCCCTTTGCCAATGCCTTTGGCTTGATTGGCGGAGGCGGCTGTATTCTTCCTTTAGTTATTGCTATTCTGTGGGTATCTCGCAGAAAGGATCAACGTCAAGTAGCGAAGCTTGGATTGACTACCTGCATGTTCAATATTACAGAACCGGTGATGTTCGGCCTGCCAGTCGTGATGAATCCAATCTTTATGATTCCTTGTGCGATTATCCCGTCTATTAATTTGATTATCGCCTATTTTGCCACAAGTATCGGTTTAGTAGGAAAAACAGTGGCGGCAGCACCGTGGATCACACCACCGGTGATTCAATCCTTTATCGCAACTGGTGGAAATATCATGGCGAGTGTTTTGACAATACTACTAATCGTATTGGATGTTTTCTTATTTATGCCTTTTGTGATCGCATCAAATAAGGAAGCTCAATTGAGAGGAGAAGAATTGCTTGAGTAAGTATCCGTACCAAGATCCAGCCCTGCCTATTAAAGAACGTGTGGCGGATCTGTTAAGCCGAATGAGTATAGAAGAAAAAGCTGGTCAGGTGAATCAACACCTGTATGGTTGGGAATGCTATGAAAAGAAGGCGAATGGACAGGTCTCATTAACAGACAAATTCAAAGCACATGTAGAATGGGGCGGAGGATTGGGGGCCTTATACGGCCTGTTTCGTGCCGACCCATGGTCAAAGGTTGGATTTGAAAATGGGGTAGCTGCAGCAGATAGCTGGAAGCTTGCCAACCAAGTACAAGAATATGTGATCAATCATTCCCGCTGGAAAATCCCGGCTCTACTCGTGGAAGAATGTCCTCATGGTCACCAAGGACTAGAGGGGACGTCTTATCCAACCAATATCGGGCGCGGCAACAGCTTCAATACAGAGCTTACGAAAAAATCCAGTCAGTTAATGGCACAGGAGCTTGCAGCAAAAGGCGTTCACTTAGCACTTGTATCGACGTTGGATTTAGTGAAGGACCCGCGTTGGGGGCGATCGGAAGAATGCTTTGGAGAAGATCCGATACTAGCCGCAAAAATGAGCGAAGCGGTAGTTACAGGTTTTCAAGGAGATTTAATCACAGATGAAAAAAGCTATCTCGATCTTACCGTTGATGAAATCAATCGACAACCGGATCAAATCGGAGTGGTATTAAAGCATTGTATTGCACAAGGTGAGGCGCTAGGGGGACATAACTCTGGAACTGTGCCGCTTGGAAGAAGAGAATTTCAAGACGTGTACTTTCCATTACTAGCAAGTACAAGAAATGCCGTAGGAGTAATGGCAGCCTACAACGATGTGGACGGTGTTCCTTGTCATATCAATGGGCAATTGTTCCAAAACATCCTGCGTAAGCAGTTGGGCTATCAGGGGATCGTCATGGCTGACGGAATTGCGCTAGATCGATTACAGGATGTTTTTTCTGACAAGGTAACCAGTGCCAATGCTGCATTGAAGGCTGGTGTTGACTTGAGTTTGTGGGACGAAACATATTTGCAGATCGCTGATGGAGTAAAAGCAAAAAAAATTACGGAATCGGCTCTTGATGCCGCCTGTGCCCGCGTTTTAGGTATCAAGTTTCTATTAGGGTTATTCGAGCAGCCGTATGTAAAGGATCCTAGCCAGAAACTGACGAAAGTACTCAGTGCTGCAAAAAAAATCAATGCTCAGGCTGCTGAAGAATCATTGACGCTGCTAAAAAACAATGGTCTTCTTCCACTGGATCGGTCTATAAGAAAATTAGCTGTAATAGGTCCAAACGCAGATAGTGTCTATGCGCTATTAGGCGATTATTCAGCACCGCAGTCGTCAGAAATGGCTGAGAAAACAATCTATCAACAAGTGAAACAGGCATTTTCTGAATCAGAAGTTGTTTACGCAGAGGGCTGTGAGGTCCGCAACAAGGAGAACCAGCATGAAAAAATTGAAGAAGCGATAAAAGTCTGTCGAGGCGCAGATACGATTCTCATTGTTTTGGGCGGGTCTAGCGCGCGGAATTTCGATATGGAATTTTTAAACAATGGCGCTGTTTCTTCTAAAGGAATTAACATGGATTCTGGCGAAAATGTAGATGTGGCTTCCTTGTCTTTGGGTGGGGAGCAGTTAACGTTACTAAGAAAGCTAAAAGAAATAGGAATACCAATTGTAACTGTGATGATCCAGGGTAGACCCTATGATCTTCAAGAGGTTCAACAGCTTTCTGACGCTGTTTTAGTTGGGTGGTTTCCTGGTCAAGAAGGAGGAGGCGCTATTGCTCGAACCTTGCTGGGTATCAACAATCCTAGTGGTCGCTTAAGCGTCAGCTATCCACTGAATTCAGAACAATTGCCCGTTTATTACTATCAACGAGCGGCTTCAAAAAAAGACGATTATTATGATGAGCCGGGCGCGCCGCTACATGCGTTTGGCTATGGATTGAGTTACACGAGTTTTTCCTATGAGAACTTGCATGTCACCCCAGAGTCTGACAAAATAATTATAAGTCTTACTGTCAAAAATGACGGAGAAATTGCTGGGAAAGAATCGGTGCTCGTGTTTGTTCGTTTACTGGGTGGAGCCGTGATTCAACGACACAAGCTGTTGAAGGAATTTATCAAGGTAGAATTAGCACCGGATGAGTCAACAGAGGTAACCTTTAGTGTTCCTTTAGAGGCGCTTTGCTTTACAGATTTCGATGGAAACTATAAGCAGGCGGAGAGCTGTCGAATTATGGTGCAGGAGCTCTCGCAGGAAGTGTCGCTTACTAGCTGATTCTCTTTGTCTAGTTAACTTTTCAGGCAGTAACAATAGCAGAACAGGAAAGGAATCAATCAGATGTCATCTATTCGAAAAGTTGCTGAGTTGGCGGGTGTTTCATTAGGAAGTGTCTCGCGCTATCTTAATGGTCATCAGCTGAAAGAACAAAATATGAAAAAAATTGCTGCTGCCATAAAGGAGCTGGATTACAAGGAAAATATCATTGCTAAAGGGCTTAAGAACAATCGCAGTTTTTCTGTCGGCCTTTTGATGAATAGCATATCCAGTCAATTTGGTGCTGAAATTGTCAGTGCGATTGAAGGTGTGATGGAGCAAAATGGTTATTCTGTTTTGTTAAGCGGGTTCAAGGGTGACGTTTCTCTGGTTGATCAAAAAATTGATTATCTTGTCCAGCATGCGGTGGATGGGTTGATTGTATTTATGTCAGAACAAGATTGGGACGGAATGGAGCGCTTAGCCGAGCTGCCGATTCCTGTACTGACTATAAACAGTCCAATCCAACTGCCGGGCGTGGATCGTGTACAGGTAGCGGACCGAAAAAGCGTCCATGAAGTAGTAGAGCATCTTATTCAGGAAGGCCATACAAAGATTGGCCTTTTAGCGGCCCCGCAAAATGATTATGTGGCAAGAGAACGCTTATCGGGAGCGAAAGAGGCAATTGCGAATCATCCTGAGGTGTCATTAGAAATTGAATATGGCGATTATTCTCGGATCAGCGGGTATCGAGGCGGAAAGAAATTGATCGCTAAAGAGATAACGGCCCTGATAGTGACCAACTACAATATGATGACGGGAGTCCTTGAGTATCTGTCCTCAGTCCCATCCGATCAAAGGGAGCTGGTCTTGGCTCATTATGATTATACGAGTGAGATGGCTGCGCTGTTGGAGAATCGGATAGTGATCAAAGCACCTACTAAGCTGATTGGTCAACGCGCTGCACAGCTGCTGCTAGATCGAATGAATGAAGACGCGGAGGCAGGGAAAGAAGAAATTATTGAGAATGAGATTTTTGGACTGTAATCGCCCGTTCTTAACCTATCTAAACAGAGAATATATCGCAGCGATTCATAAATAGATGAGTCGCTGTTTTTATGAACAGAAGCAATCGAAAAACGTAAACTTATTAAAAAGGGGAGTTATTTATGCATCAATTTCCAAAAGATTTTTTATGGGGAGCAGCGACAAGCGCACCGCAATCAGAGGGGGCTGCGTTGAAGGATGGAAAGAGTCCTTCGACTTGGGATAAATGGTTTGAAATGGAGCCAGAGGCTTTTTATGATCAGGTCGGACCAGAAAATACGTCAAACCTTTATGAAATGTATCGGGAAGAAGTCGCCAATATGAAGGCAATGAACCTAAATTCTTATCGGACATCAATTGCTTGGACACGATTACTGCCAGATGGGAAGACCTTAAATCCCAAAGCTGTTTCCTTTTATCGTGCCTATTTTCAAGCGCTTATTGATAATGGGATCGAGCCGATAATCAATCTATTTCATTTCGATATGCCTTGGTGGTTGATGGAGAAGGGAGGCTGGGAAATTAGAGAATCTGCGGATTCTTTTGCCTACTATGCTAGTGTGGCGTTTGAGCAGTTTGGTGATATTGTAAAAAAATGGGCGACATTCAATGAACCGCTGGTACATATTGAATGCGGGTATTATGGGGACGCTCATTGGCCGAGAGTGCGAGATTTTAAGCGTGCCTTACAAGTAGGGTACCATACGATGCTGGCTCATGCGAAAGCGGTAGAAGCTTTCCGAAAAGCCGCCCTTAAGGATGGGAAGATAGGGATTATCTTGAATTTATCGCCGGTTTATCCTAAAAGTGAGTCACCAGAGGATAGAGAAGCCGCTAAATGGGCAGATCATCTGTGTATTCGAAGCTTTTTAGATTGCGCTGTTAAGGGCAGTTTCTCTGAGGAATTTATAGATATGTTGAAAACTTCAGACTTATTGCCTAAGACAAACGAGGGAGATAAGCAGCTCTTTTCAAAAAACACGGTTGACTTCATTGGCTGTAATTATTATCAGCCATTACGCGTACAAGCTGTATCAAAAGAGATGAAAGCAACAATAGAAGGGCCGCAGGATCTGTATCAAGGGTATGATTGGCCTGAAAAACAGATTAATCCTCATCGAGGGTGGGAAATTTATCCAAAGGGCATCTACGACATCGCGATGCGGCTGAAAAATGATTACAGTGAGATTCCGTGGTATATCTCTGAAAATGGCATGGGCGTCTCTCAAGAGGAGGTCTTTGAAAATGAAGAAGGAATCATCCAAGATGACTACCGTATCGAATTTATAAAAGACCATTTAGTAGAATTGCATCGAGCGATCACAGAAGGCGCCAATTGCTTTGGCTATCATTTATGGACATTTTCCGATTGCTGGAGCTGGTTGAATGCCTTCAAGAATCGTTATGGTTTTTACCGAGTTGAACTAGAAGAAGAGTATAAGCGAGTGCCTAAAAAGTCCAGCTTCTGGATGGCAGAAACAATCCAAAGAAACGGTTTTGAGAACGTGGAACGCTAAAAAGAGAAAACTCCTGAATACTTGGCAACAATCGTCCAAGTATTCAGGAGTTTTTGGTCTACATTATCAATGTTGGCAATATCTTCTCAATGTCTCGCTGAATCAAGCTTTGCATGCTTTCTTTATAGTGATCGAGGGTCAAATTTTCTAGCTTATGGCGAATATGGGGAATTGTTTTGGGCTTTGCCTTAGCTAAATAGGTCAAATAGGGAATACATTGACGTACGACTGGAGCTTTAGAATCGTCTAAAACGCCTAAAATATCTTCCAAGTGTTTTTCGATGACGCCTTGCGTATCCCAGCGGGCATTGATCATAAAGAATTTGAAGGTGCGTCCTCGCCCACACGAAGCTTCCGTTTTAAGGGCAGGTAGAAATTGTTCCAGCTTATCCGCGAAAATAGGTTCGTTCAGACATTCTGTTTGCAATTGATTGAACTTAGCCAAGGCTTCTTTCGTATCCTTTGCGGTTAAGAGTGCATAAACTTTTTCCATCGACTTCAGTCCTTTCTCCTAGTATAAGTATAGTAAAACAGTCGCCGATTTGGCGACTGTTTCTTTAATCTTCTTCCTCTTCAAGCTGTTTCTTTAGCTCATTGATCCGCTTATCAAGGTCCTTGCTTTGATTTTTTGTCTCATTGATTTGATCTTTGACCGTGTTGATGGCAGAATCACGAGCAGCTTTTTCGTGGGCGTACTCGGCCTCTTTGTTGCGATAGACACTGGTGTATTGTTCTGAAAGAGTGCCGCCAGAAGGCTCGACTTGCTGAACTAGCGCGAAGACCTCTTGTGCATATTGATCAAAGGTTTGCCAGTTGTCCTGTGTATCGGTCACGATGATTTCAAATTGACTCAAGGTGTCGATTCGCTCAGAAATCAATTGGTTGCTGAAGGTGGAGGCTTCTTCCACCATTGGTGTGCTCAGCTTCGCTGCTGTCAGCTCATTGGCCTTTTGCTTAGCTAAGGTATCAATGTTTGTTGTAGCGGTTTGAAGCGCGTTTTTCCGTGTCGCCAATACCTGTTTGGTTTGACTGGAACGGGTAACTAGTTGACCGCCGGCTTTTTGTACCGAAGACGGCATCTGAAAATCAATATCTTCTTTGCCATTATTCAGAAGATCCATTGTTTGCTTAAAGATTTCTTTTGTTGCTTGTCCTACGCTGGTATTGTCCTGTGGCTGAGGCGTGTCATCACCGGCCCAGACCGCTACCGTGTAGTAAGGGGTCGCTCCGACGGTCCACAGATCCTTCGCTTCATCCGTCGTTCCCGTTTTGACAGCCCAATATTGATTATGAGCCAAGGTTAGTCCAGCAGCGGTTCCGTCAGCGTTCTGATGAACAGCTTTCATCGTATCAATGGTCAAGTACGCCGCGTCATCGCTGTAAACCTTTTGTTGAGCGATGTCATTTTGCGAGAAGATTTCCTGCCCTGTGTCTTTGCGCTTGATCGTTTGGATATTTATGGGTGCGCGGTAATTTCCTTGGTTTACCAATGTTGCAATACCACTGGCCATTTCTTGTGTTGTCGCTCCATAGGTCATTCCGCCCACTGCGATGATTGGGTTATCATCTTCCACATCGAGTCCGGTAAATTGCATTTGCGCCAATGGCTGATACACCGGTTCCTTCAATTCATTTCGGTTTTCATCCGCCAGTTTATAGGCGACGACGTTGGAGGAAATCGCCAAGGCATTGCGTAATGTCAGGTTTCCTTTCGAACTGTTGTATACATTGTTTGGATACGTATTATTTGGTCGATCATCCGAAACGGCACTGCTTTCTAACAACCCCCGTTCGTAGGCGGGAGCATAGGAGACCAACGGTTTAATCGCCGATCCCGGCTGACGATAGGAGAGAAAGGCTCGATTATAGTGGTTACCTTCTTCACCGCGACCGCCAATACTTGCCACCACGTCTCCTGTCTGATTGTCAATCACGGTCATAGCCGCCTGTTTAGTGTAAAAATTATTTTCCCCATTTTGATCTTGCCAAGCATTCATGACGTTGCTGACGATCCCTTGCAATTGGTCATGCAAAGCGGGGTCAATGTTGGTGTTGATTTGATAACCGCCGGAAAGAATTCGCTGATATACTTTGTTGTACGCAGATTTGTACTCTTCGTTGTAGCGATCCTCTTCTTCTTTGGAATCAAATTGGTATTGGAAACGGAAGTCCTGCTGTCCCATCAAAATCTTGGTGGCATTGTCCACTGCCAAAGCGACTTCGTTATTGTCCAGCTGATTGTTCAGTGCATTGCTGTGGACTTTTGCCGAAATATCATCCGCCACAGCCTTGTCGTATTGATCTTTAGTGATGTAGCCTTGCTGATTCATTTGTTTAAGAATTAGCTTCGCCCGTTTTAACGCATTTTTCTTATTGGTCGTAGGATCGAAAATTCCCGGGTTATTGGTGATTCCTACAAGCGTTGCTTTTTCCAGCAGGCTGGTATCATTGATGGACTTACCAAAATAGACCTTTGCCGCAGCATTGATCCCATAGGCACCATGACCGAAGTACACATTGTTCAAATAATATTCTAAAATTTGGTGTTTGGTGAAGCGTTTTTCTAGTGCTTGTGCCATCACCATTTCTTCGATCTTCCGTGAAATAGAAACCTCCGGCGTTAAGTAAATATTTTTTACTAGTTGCTGAGTGATGGTAGAGGCCCCACGGACACCGCGTCCAGTCGCTGCATTTATCCCAACGGTCAACAGCCCTTGGGTATCTACCCCGTGGTGGTCGTAAAACCGTTTATCCTCGATAGAAATCAATGCTTGAGAGACGAGAGGGTCCATCTTGTCATAGGTGATGTAGTCCCGTTCTTGGGTCTTTAATTCCTTGATGACCTGCCCATTTTTATCCAAAATCGTCGTTGGATGGTATTGCTTAAAGTCACTTTCTTGGATTTTCGCCGCATGTTCTTCACCAGCATCGATCGCCGCTGTGACTTCTTTTCCATATTTTTGGAAGAAGAAAATGGTCCCTGCGATGAGCACTAAAAGCATTGCCGCCAAAATACTCAGGGAGATCTTCGTTGATCGAGATAATTTTCCTCGTGACGATTTTTTCCGAGTGGGTTTTATTCTCTTTTCTTTTTTTTGTTGATGTCGTTCTTGTCTGTTTGCCATATCCGCCTATCCTTAAAAAAATCATTTCCTCTAGTGTAATAGAAAATGACGAGAATAACTATCATATTCATATTTTTCCAAGAAAAAATTTAGATTATTTCATAAAAATAGGCTGAATTTCACTAGAAATACTTGACGCTTGCTTAATTTGTCGCCACAATGTAAAGGAGATGAGGTGACCTATGGAGACAAAGAAAAAATGGTTGATCTTTTGGGGGATTCTGGCCGCTTTGTTTGTTGGGACATTTGGGATCGTTTTAAGCGGCAATTTTCCGCAATTCACGATACCCTTTAGTGTTTTTGCCAGCGATGACAAGGTGAAGAAAAAGGAAGAACTACCGAAATTAAACGTATTGGCGTTGAAGGATGTCAACGATCAATCATTATTAGAAGAACAAACGGAGAAAATCGATGCTTTGAATAAGGCATTTGAAGACAATAACAGCTTTTCCAGCTCTCAAGCGATGGCTGACGCGATCGAAAAAGTCTACGGGAAGGCGAAAGACGGGAAGAATATCTTTAACCTTTATCGTAAAATTTATCCGATGGTGAGTTCGGAGGAAAGCGGCTTTGTCAGTGTCAGTTTAGTTGGATTTGGGCAGCGTCTTGTAGACGATCAGACGATGACGACGCAGCGACAGGTTTGGAGCTTTACCGATACTAGCGGTTCGCGTCACGATTACACCATTAACATACGTTATAATCAAAAGGGGCTGAACGAATTAACCTCTGAAGACGGCAGCGAGTTAAAGTCGGTCATCACCAAAGAGGATACTTATTTAGACAAGTCAGCAGATTTTGAAACGGCATGGACGGAACTGGTACGACGCGGAACAGATACTCAGCTTTATCGTCAAATGCAAAAGGCGGGAATGGACAGCAATCAGACAGAATTCAAAGCGTTGGAAAAAAGCATCAATGTGACGGATCAGAATGGGTTCTTTGATTTATTCAAGGATACTCGAGGAGATATTGCTCATGCGTATCTTTCTGGTTTTTATCATACGAATACACCGACGGATGGGCAATCGGATTATTATTTCCGAGTACCTACCTCTGAAAAAGACGTGGCGACCTTTGTAGTGGTGTATGATCGTCTGCAACAGAAAATTGTTTCTATTAATAAGCAGTAATCATCGTAAGACCATCCATGTGGATGGTCTTTTTTGAGGAGGAAATCATACAAAACAATCGAAATATTAAATATATTATAAAATATATGGTATGTGGCAAAAATATTTCGTCATAAAATGAATAATATTTTTGAATTTTGATGGAATATAGAAATATATCACAATAATTGTTATATTTTGTTTAACAGGAAAATTACCCAAAGATCACATTTCTTAGAGGCGGGGAAACATGAGAGAGCAATTCCTGTAATCGAGCATACTTGCTGTGCTTACTTGATAGGGGGTGGTATATGAGAAGCTGCTTCTGTTTTTGGCCAAAAACAAACTCCGAAAAAAATCGACTACTGTCTTCCTTTCGAAGGCAGTGGTTTCAATCGTTAGGGTAGGTTTATTTGTTATGCACTTTTGCATAGGGCAAAGAACGAAAAGGAGAGCGAAATGAAAAGAAAAGGGTTAATGAAAAAGTTAAAGGGGATCATGTCGTTGGTAACGCTGTTGATTATGACAGTGTCTTCGTTAGGAATACCAGCACAAGTTTTTGCAGCAGATGAGGGAAATGTTCCTGCGAATCTGACAGTCAAACATAATGATACGCAGAAATGGACAGTAATTCAGTTCGATAAAGTCGAAGATGCCGACAGCTATAAGATTTATCGAGCAGAAGAGCAAGATGGACAATTTGAACATATTCAAACATTGAAGAGTGATACCACTTATGCGGTCGATCCTTATACGGAATTGAAGACCGATGGAACTCTGAAGGCTGATTATCTTTACTACTACAAAGTGTCAGCAGTTGTCGAGGGTAAGGAACAAGAAGCTGCTGGTCCAGTAGCTAATCAAGACGTTGCAACAAAAGCTAGTGATGATCAAATCGAAGAGGCTGCAGCAGCACCTTCAGCAGTTACTGAAGAAAAAACAGAAGAAGTGACAGAGGAAACAACAGAAGAAAAAGCGGCTGCACAAACATACGGCTCATCTAAACATGACAAAGACTGTGATACTAAGCACAGCAGCAAAAAGAAATGCAATTCAAATAACTGGAAACACGGCGACTACTGCGACAAGAAGCACAGCGGTAAAAACTGTAATGAAAATAAATGGCAGCATGGAAAAGATTGCGATAAAAACCATAGTGGTCACAACTGTAACGAAAACAAATGGCAGCATGGAAAAGATTGTGATGAAAACCATAGCGGCCACAACTGCAACCATAACTGGAAGCATGACGAAGATTGTGACAAAAAACATGACGGAAAAGAATGTAACCAAAATAATTACAAAGAAAAATGGGATGCAGTCAAAAATGTTTGTATCACAGAAACACAACACCACTGGTTGAAGCTAAGCTGGGAATCAAAAGGCAGTGATGCAGAATACAAAATCTTCCGCGCAACGAAAAAATGTAACGATTACAGCTCAAAAGATTTTAAAGAAATCGCTACGGTAAAAGGACAAACCACGTATAATGATACCAAGTTGAATCACAATACGACTTATTGCTATAAGGTAATGGTGAAACGTCCGAAGGTTTGCCCATACACGATCGAAACGGTTAGCAGTTCAAATATTGGTAAATTTACAGTTTGCGGAACAACGTTGAATCCAATGATTAAAGCCACTGCCGTTTCTGATAAGGCGATCAAAGTAACATGGACAAATACGAAGAGTGACAATGCGTCCACACGTTACGCAACAAGCTATACATTGTACCGCAGTACAACAAACAACATCAACAAAGCAACTGCGATTACAGTTGCCGGCAAACAAGACGGCTCTGAAATGAGCTACACAGATGACTGCTTGAACCAATACACAACCTACTACTACTGGGTTAAGGCAAATTATGGTCAATGGAGCAACTGGGTGAGTCCGCAATGGGGACCAAGCTGTGCAACAACGTTGAAGAAGAAGGACATTGGTACGGACTTGAAGGGTTGTGTTAAGAATTACCTTAAATGCGGTTGCATTCCAACTCGCTACTATGGGGCACAAATCTTCTTAGGAACGAAGAAACCAACAGATTATACAAAAGTTCGTGTGTATCGTCGGACGAGCTCAGGAAAATATACCTCTGCCTACAAAACGATTGATGTTCGCTATGCGAAATATATGAATGGTTCATTCGGTAAAGGTTACTACTTGGATTACACATTAAGCAAAGTGTGCCTATCTAGAGGAACGTACTATTTTGCAATTCAAGCTGTTGGCTATGATGGCGGCAAAGAAATCACCGGACCAATGAAAGAAATTGGCTGTGCTTACGTAAAATGGTAAGCCGACCAAAAAGCAGTCAGATTAGAATGAGGCGCTAAAACGGCAGTCAAAAAAAGAAATCGCTGTTTTTGATATACCTTCATGCAGCTAAGATCGTCCCAAAAAAGTGTTAGGAGAGGGGGTCTCCTAACACTTTTTTGTTGATCATTAATCAATGAAAATAGCTTCATGCCCAGTATACGGCAAGAACTTCTCAAATAGATCCGCTGTTTTCACCTTCATATAATTAGTGACAGATCCAGAACTACAGCCATACCATTCTCGTTCGGCCACTGATTTGTCAAAGACCAGCTGAATCTCATGTTCAGGGTCCATCAATAAACCGAAGATTGTTGCTGCACCAGGGATGACGCCTAAGCGTTCTTTCAGTAAATCCGCTGAAGCAAATGACACTCGGGGAATTTCTAATTTCTTACCGAATTCCTTTGTGACGAACTTGAAATCGGCTGGTGTAATGTACAGGTAAAATTTGGTTTTCTTTTGATTGCATAAAAAGATGGTTTTAACCACTTCGATCCCTAGACGATTATCGATATCGATACAATCTTCCATCGTCAATGCCTTGCCCGTGGCCACTTGATAAAAGGGAATCTCAAGCTTTGCTAGGGTTTCGTAGGTCTTTTCCTCTAATTCAGATCCAAATTCGGTTGGTGGGGTAGTCTGCATCTCACTAACGTAAACCATGATGGCCTCCTTGTTGTCTGTAATACCTACTACGATACCTTTTTTTAATCAAATTCACAATATGTTTTCATTTATTTCTCTGATTGAGCTAAATTTTTCTTTACAAGTTGTTTAAGAATCTCTTCGACGTCCATTAAATCTGTCGACGTGATGTTTGAACGAATGATCACGGCTTCTTGACCTTCAGAGATAAAATTTTTACAAGTAGGTGAAGTTCCAATGATCAACTGAGCCTCTTGCGGTGTTTTTACAAAGGATAGATGATAGCGATTTTTAAAATGCAGATTTATTTTTTCTTGGATAAAAATGCTGAAAAGATCACTATGCTCGGAAAATGCGTAAACAGATATTTTTGGTAAGCAGTTTTCTAATGAATAGAGTGTTACACAGGTCAGGAACGAGTAGACTCGCAATTGGCGATGATCATAACTTGGTACTGCTTGAATAAAGTCTTTCCAAAAAGCTTCAAAGCGTCGATAATAGTAAGGAAACTGCTGCTGGACGTGGTTTAACGCTACGCTGTTTCTAAGCTCATCAATCATTGGATCATTTAAGCGGAAGAAGGACAACGCCGCATAATGCTGCTTGATTTTTCGACCAACAAATCTTTGCTCGCGACTGCTTAATTGTCGGAAATGAGCAGAAAAAGAGCCGATCCAATGGGCAGTAGCTTGATTGAAAAAAAGTTCTCTGGAAGAATTTTTCGGTTGAAGCTCGAAATCATTTAACAGTGAGCTGTATATCGCATATAGGAAAAAACGCCACTCATTTGTATTCCAAGTTTTTAAAAAGCTTGGTTTTTTAGGATATTTAAAGCGATTTAATCGCTCTAGTTCGACAGCGTTGAAAACAAGTTCTCCTTTTTTACTGAGAGATTTGTTCGTGATCAGTAACCAAAAGCAGATCATCTCCAAATTTGTTGGGTTATGGGCAAGCTTTAAGTATTCTTCTATTTGATTCGCTTGTTGCGTATAACTGTCGGTATTAATCCATTCTACCTGAGTAAATTGATGGTATAAACCGCGAACAAAGATATAATAAAAACGGCGAATGTCCACTTCACGCCCCTTTAGACTAATCTTTGTTGAACAAGAGATGTAAAGATTATAATCCAGAAGTTCTTTATTAATCTCTTTGATTTTACGCCGTAATTTAGACTCACTAATATTTTTATTCATACAGAACTGAATTGCAGAGATTTTTCGTCTTGCTAAGATCTCACGAATGATTTCACAGGCGAGATCGTGTTGATATAGATAACTCGTCAATGATTGGAGGTTGGTGGAAGAACGGTATAACTGTATTCCGCGTCCATTATCCATGCGAAGTTTCAAAGAATAGTCCTTTTCCGTATAAATCTCTTCAATGATCGTTTGCAGCTCTTTGCAGTTCACACGAATCGTGCCGAGACTGGCATAGCCAATCTTTCCCTGCAATTCCTTCAAAGAAATCGGCGCCTGCAGCCCATCTAGCGTATCAATGATCTGAATTTTTAATAACGTATTCTTATCCATCCCCAGCATGAATGACCCCTCCATTCTTAGTTCTGTCTCTTATACACATCTCCGAGCCCACGAGACGCGTAGTAATCTC
>ERZ1026976.178-NODE-178-length-28162-cov-9.903263_pt1 | contig 28162 bp, 37 predicted proteins | sample MGYA00519293_ERZ1026976 | MGnify/ENA primary metagenome ERZ1026976 (study PRJEB26926, sample SAMN06164671) | human gut metagenome | biome: ENVO:00009003; feature: ENVO:2100002; material: ENVO:00002003 | host: Homo sapiens | place: USA | collected 2012 ... | reverse complement strand
AGAAGTTAAGCAAAGAAATTCGAGACGAATTAAAAATGGATTTTAAAGTGATCGCGTTTTGTCGGAGGAAATACAATTTGAATCCGAAAATACGTACGAAAAAAGTTAGGAGAACATGATGGACGAACTAATACAGATGATTGAAGCGTGGTCGAAAGAGCGCGGAATCGATAAAGCTGATCCACAAAAGCAGATGTTAAAAATTTTTGAGGAAATCGGCGAAGTTTCGGCAGCAGTCATCAGAGACGATAAAGATGCCCTCAGAGATGCGATAGGCGATTCGGTTATTGCGTTACTCAATTTAGCTTTGCAGAACGACATGGACATATACGAGTGTGTTTTGAGCGCGTATGGCGAAATAGAAGGTCGAGACGGGAAAATGATCAACGGCATGTTTGTAAAATCAGAAGATTTGAGGATTGGATAGCCTATGCCAAGAAAAATAATCAGCGAGATAGCTGCTGAGTACGGCTATCAGCGGCTTAGAAAATATAGGCAGTGGGATGACGTGCATTATTCTGCTGAAGTCAACGGCGTAGTGATCGTCATTAATATTGCAACGAGAGAATTATATGAACGGAATCCGTTTACTAAAAAGCTAGTAAAAAAGCTACGTTAACTGGGGCTATCACGTAGAAAAAAGACCAGCTAGGCTAGTCTTTAGGTAAATATTTTTGTACTAGATATTTACGATATTCAGCAGCTTCGTCAATCGTTTTGAAACCAGCCTTTTGATAAACAGTACCATTCACAGTAAGAACAGCTCGATATTTTAGTTTACCCGCTTGCTTGTAAGTAACAACACCACGAACACCAGATTGGCTGTTTGATTGTGGTTTATCAGTTTGGAAGTAAGATGGCTTGATCCCATTTTTTACTACTTGCCGTGCTTTGATTGCAGGAGGACCTTTCTCTGCTTGAAGACAACCGCATGATTTGGTGAGTCCGTTTCGTAGTGAACCGCTATCGACGGTTTTCTCGTTTCCGCATTCACATTTACAAAGAAAGGTGGCATGACCATATTTGTCAGTGCCGTTTCGTTCAATAACTAGAAGGCGACCAAAGCGTTGATTTGATAGATCAATAAATTTACCCATTGAGATCAATCCCAGCTTTTTCAGTCTCGTAGTCAATCTCGTATTTCATTAGCTTGTTAATGACTTCTTCATACGGAAGTCCCGATTCAGCGACTAAATCAACTAAGAGTTGGATTGGAAGCTCATTAACAGATTTTTCCCGAGATTTCCATGTTGAAAAAGTAGATTGTTTTGATCCAATAGCTTTAGCAAATTTATTCGGTGTTGTCTTTAGATCATCTTCAATAAATCGATAAACGGAGTATTGCATAGTTAACGTCCTTTCTAAATGAATTTAATAGTGATTTCGTAGTAACCCATTTCTTCGAAATCTAAATCAGTAGCAACTCTTGTAATAACGAATCTTGTTCCGGCAGGCAATAACACTTCACACTCTTGATCACAGTCTTCGCAACCAAGTTCGTAACATTCTTCTTCGTTGTCGTAATCGACTTCGTGACCAGCAACTTTGTTTTCAGGGATAAAAGTGTATTCGTATTCGCCAAATGTTTCAGGTGTGAACATACCAGCTTTTGTCCAAGATTCAGCTTTATCAAGAGTAATGATTTGACCTTCAACATAGTCGATTTTGTAATTTACAGCGATTGTTCTAGATACTTCATAAGTTCCTGTAATGTTGTGTGCAATTTCGTTTTTGTTCATGTTGGTCAAATCCTTTCAAATGGGTTATCTCTTATCTACATTTATAGTGTAACGCATATGCGTTAGTTTGTCAACGCAATTGCGTTAAGATGTTTGAAAAAGTTTTATACATTATCGGACGAAATCACAGAGAGAGAAGGTTGAATAAATGGAAAAATCATTTGTCGAAATTACAGCAGAAGAATTAGCAATGCTGATTGGTGGATTGTATTACAGTAGTGAAGAAGATTTGTCGGACACAGAGGATCTTATCAAATATTTGGAAGAACATCCCAACCAATCTGTTTATCTTAACAAGAACTAATTCCACTAACGACCACTATCAAGGAGGTTTTTTGAATGAATAAACGGCAGAAAAAGAAGCAGTTTTTAAAAAGATTAATTGCTAACGGAGTCATTTACGATTGGGTTTTAGTTGAAAAAAATCGTAAAAAGAACCCAAAAACCCGTGTCCGTAGACTAGCTAAATTGAAATTGGAACTGATTGAGTCATATATGTAGACAACAATCAAGGAGGTTTAACTTGGACGATAAACGTTTTATTAAACAATGTGAGAATCGCTTGCGATATAAACAAATTCGCGAGTTGTTGAAAAAAATAGACGAATACTTAGTTGAAAACAATCTCACACAGACACTTATAAACAAAGTCTATTTGGATTTGGATGAGCTTCAAACACAACTAGCTGTGGATTATTTTCAAAATACACATTCCAGGGAGGACGGCGAATGAACCAATACCAAGTAAAATACATTGCACATAATGATCGCATAAAAACCTGTTATCTGCATGCGAATAATCAAGAAGAGGTAGAAGAGTCTGCACGGATACTACAAGGCTGCAAGCAATTGATTTCTATTCGTGTGTGGCCAAAAGAACAGGAGGACGGCGAATGAACATTGAACATACAGCATTAGACGAAAAGGGATTTATTGAGAAAAGTATCAGCGTTCAAAATTTAGATAGTGGTAATTACCTAGTGACAGCTTATGAATTGCCCACTGGTAAAAAGAAAGAACGAGCTATCACGATGGAGTTTACGCAAAATGGAATTAATGCCTTATTGGGTGGAATGATGGCGGTAAGTGGGAATGTTTTTAACAAACAAAAGATCCGGTAACCACGCCAATCACGTAAAAAAGGAGATTAACAGAAGTGAAAAATTATAAATTAATTTTGATCGTAGTAGGAACAATCTTCGCTGTTGTTTTCGCAACTTTCTTATATAGCAAGTCTGTTGAAAATAAAGCGATAGTTTTGGAAGAATCAATTTCCGAGTCAAAATCAGCTATTAATAAAGAAGAGCAACGAAGAGTGGATTTGTTCTCTAATCTAGTTGATGCGATCCAGAATTACAACAGTTATGAAAGTAATACTTTGGAAAAAATCGTAGATGCAAGAAAAACCGCTGAAAGCGGGGATGTCGAAAAGGCATCAGAGAAGTTATCGGTAGTCGTTGAAAAATATCCTGATTTAAAAAGTCAGAAAAATTACCAAACAACGATGAAGGAGTTTTCTATCACAGAAAATCGTTTAGCTGATTATCGTGACAATTATAACGATTTCGTTAAGCAATATAAGCGATATATCCGTAAGTTTCCGGTGAAACAATTTTTATCAATGTCAGGATACGATATCCAAAGTTACAAATATTTAGAGTTTACTGTTGATAATAAGGCTGCTACTAATCTTTTTGGTAAATAGCTTATGGGACAAATCGAAGTTACGAAAAGAGAAATAATCTTGTGTATCGCAATAACAGCAGTGTTAATAGGTGTTGGATTTCTTTTATCAGGCAAGGTATTAGAATCTTCGACCGATAAAGAGAGAATTTACAACACGGCCATAAAAGCTAAAACAAAAGAAGACTTTGACTATTCGCTAGAAACCGAACAAGGACACTTAATTTCAGAAGGCAAGTTTATCACGATTGATCCAGTAACTTTTCCTGAATTGGACCAAAAATTTTCGTATGTAAGTAAAACTAGAGAAGTTTATACCATGCACACACGACAAGTACCTATTTATGGTGCTAAAGGTAAAATAACTGGCTATAGAACTGAGACATATTGGACATGGGATTATGCAGGATCAGAAAAAAAGACTGCGAAGTATTTACAATTTTACGATCACAAATTCAAGACTGATAAATTTAGTTTAATCAGTTCAAAAAGATACGGTGGTTATCGCTATGAAACTTCACACATCAGATATTATTACGATGTTATTCCTAGTAGTTTTAGGGCTAGCTTTATCGCCAAGGCTAATAGAAAAGGGCTGGTTCCTTCTTTTGGAAAACGAATTGAATTATCTAACCAAACATTGAGTGATCAAATCGAATATGGGAAAAATATTAGCAGAAGGTCAGCCATTTTCTTTTGGAGCTTCTGGACCGTATTAATTATTATAGCAAATGTTGGTTTTATCGCGTTGGATAATAGATATCTGAATAGTTAAGCTAACTCAGCGAATTATGGAGGCATGAAATGAACCAACAGGAAAAAGCAAAAATGCATAGATTTATAAATGATAACGAGTTTACAACAATGTATGTCGGTGGTGGTGCTGAATACGAAACGACGGTTGTTGATTCACAGCGATTACGCCGATTAATTAGCAAGATGAATGAACAATCAGAGTCACAGATTACCGAGGAACAAGCTTGGAACAAGATAGCTGAGTCCTATCCAGAAAGCCCTGTTTCATTGAGGAATCTTTTTGACAATATACTTTATAGCATGTATTCAGGCTATGAAGTAACAATAAATGATTTGTCATTTCTAACTGCAAAAGAACCGCATCTTAATTCAGGACAGAATCTATTTGAAAGTGCAGAAGAAATGGCTCAAGAAAAGTATAGGCAAACAATTGATTTTGATGCTAAAAATATCGGAGTAGCCTTTGCGAATGTTTTCAGGAAAGAAAAACTTTCCGAACCGCAATACAAAGATACTATTTCGAAAGAAAATTATCTTGAAGAAATGATCAGCTACATGGAAATGCTTTATGAAATGGATTGCAAAGACTGGAGTAAAACTATGGGAAAAACAAAATCAAAGATTAAGAAGAAAAAGCGTCGGTTGCAGCAAAAAGCCAAAGCAAATGGAACAGCTAAGAAGAAAAAATAAAAAAGCCGGATTCCTCCAGCTCTTACTAATTACTCGCATTTTTAGTATATCACAAGGGGGAATCGCGGTCATGGCACTTTTTGATGTTTCTAAATACGAAATGCCGGCTAAAGAAAATGTTGATATGGAGAGAACAAAATATAACGTGGGTGTCTTTTTAGGTGAATATTTGGCATCGAGAAGTAGAGTGGGACAACCGAGAGAACCTAAAATTACATCCAGTTTCTCCCTTGTGCCTCCTACTCATTCATCAGTGAATCATCCGGAAGCAGAGCAGTTACTTATCCAAAATGAGACAGCTCAAGAAGAGTTTACCTACTTCCATAAATTATTTGTGCAAGGTTTTTCAGCAGTTCAACATCCATTTAAGCCGGATATAACTAAACGCAGAAAACAAATTTTTTATGATAGATACATTCATGGTTACTCTGTTAATTTCACCGCAGAGCGTTGCCATGTTAGCGAAGAACTAGTTAAACAAGAATCAAGCGTGATATTGATTCAGTTCGCCTCTGCATTGGAATTAGTAAGGTTCAAATAATACACGTAAACTACCCTTTTTATACCTCCTTTTTACCTGCTATCTACCTATTTTCAGAGTTATTATGGTAGTGTCGAAAGATAAGGAAAGCGATCGACCACCTAATTTAGATTACTCACAATAAAATTTAACTGGTCGATTAAATCACGTGAAACTGGCAGCTCATTTATTGGGCTGCTTTTTTGATTTTAATTAGAGAGGTTGATTTTATGTGGAAAAGTACGGTGATAACTTTTGGTACATCATTCTAAATGATAAACGACCAAAAAACAGAAATGTTATTTCGATTCAAATTAAAAAGAACTATTCAATAATTGAACTATCAACAGAAGCCGATCCCGATATTATTGATCAATGCAAATTGATTTATCTAGGACAAGGCTTCTTTTTTGATCCTAAAATTCAAATAGAAATAGCAAAGCATGTGAGGAGAATAAATATAAATGCGAATCGTTAAGATGAAATTATCTGATTTAAAACCAGCAGATTATAATCCGCGAATCGAACTCAAACCAGGGATGCCGGAATTTGAAAAACTATCGCGATCTATTGAAGAGTTTGGATTTATTGATCCGCCAATTTTCAATGAGAGGACAGGCAATCTGATCGGAGGTCATCAGCGTGTCGCTGTGGCCTCATATCTTGGCAGCTACGACGAGATCGAAGTGTCTGTTGTAGATTTACCTCTAAAGAAAGAAAAAACTCTCAACGTTGCTCTCAATAAAATTTCTGGACGTTGGGATGAAGAGAAACTTGCAATACTATTAAAAGATATTGATTCTGACGTGACTTTGACAGGATTCGATGATGATGAAGTAGATAATTTGATTGCTGCTTATGATTACAAAGAGGATATTGAAAAACCAATCGTAGAAGATGATTTCGATGTAAATCAGTTTGTTGAAGATCATCCTGAACCAAAAACGAAACTTGGCCAGCTTTGGAAACTGGGTGATCACTACCTATTATGTGGTGATGCGACAAAATCGGAAGACATCGACAAGTTACTACAGGGGAAGAAAGCCGATCTTGTTGTGACCGATCCGCCTTATAACGTAGCTGTTTCATCCGACAGCCAAGAACTGCAGGAATCTGGTCGCGGCAAGATAATGAATGACAATATGTCAGACAGTGATTTTGATGATTTTCTTACTGCAGTATTTAATAACTATTCAGCTTCGATGAATCCTAGCGCTGCTATATATGTTTTTCATGGATCTTCTTATCAAAGAGAATTTGAAAACGCAATGAATGCTGCGGGGATTGTTGTTAGATCTCAATGTATTTGGGTGAAGAATAACGCTACATTTGGGTGGAGCCAGTATCGTTGGCAGCATGAGCCTGTGTTTTATGCGTTCAAAAAAGGAGCTGCTCCTGCTTGGTATGGCGATCGCAAACAGTCAACGGTTTGGCAAGATGATCTGTTGGAAGATTTACCAGCGACGGTATGGCGTGTCAATCGGGATGATACGACAAAATACTATCATCCAACACAGAAGCCACTATCGTTAATTGCTATACCTGTTAGAAACAGTTCCAAAAGAAACGATGTTGTTTTGGATCTTTTTGGTGGTTCAGGAAGCACCTTAATGACTTGTGATCAATTGGAGCGTGTTTGTTTTACCTTAGAACTGGACCAAATCTTCTGTGACGTGATCATTGAACGTTGGGAACAAGCAACAGGGAATAAAGCAGAATTAATTTCATAAAAAAGAGGCCGGTGCGCTAACACCAGCTCTTTCTCAGGGACACAAGCCCCAAAGACACAGAAACCACACGCGCGTGCTTTTACCTCAGTTCTGTGTCTTTTAGCATTCTATCAAACGCGGGGTGCTTGTACAAATGAAATTTGAAGGTATAAACGATGAGAACTTGGAATATGAAATAGAAAAAGCCATAGAGCAGGCAGAATCGATCGAGGAGTATAAAAAGATCATTCGTGTCGCACTTGGTAAATGGTTAAAGAACCTGCAATCAGGTGAAATTAAGCTAAACACTGTCAGCGATTTGAAGCTGCTGATTGAAGCGGACCTGATGCTTAAAGATATTGAGAAATAGAAAAACGAAACTCAATTCTATTTGATTGTGAGGTGGTGGTGAATGGATGGCTAGAAAAAGAGACCCAAGGCGTGATCAAGCAAAGTTAATCTGGATTGATTCCAATGGCGAGAAGCTTTTAAAAGATATTGCAGCCGATCTTGGCGTTTCCGATTCTCAGATCAGAAAATGGAAATCTATAGATAAATGGGGTGATTATTTTAAAAGTAACGTTACCAATGGCAAAAGTAACGTTACCAATTCAATAGGGGCTCCAGTTGGGAATGAGAATGCTAAAGGAAACCGGGGAAATAGTCGTGCTTCGCCGCCAAAGGGAAATAAAAATGCATTAAAGACTGGCGAGTTTGAAACGATCTATTTTGATCTGCTGAGTGATGACGAGAAAGCTATCTACTCAGCGGATTTTTCTCTTGTTGATCGTTTGAATCAGGATATCCAAGAGTTAACAATGCGTAAATATAGAATGATGAAGCGTATTAATGAAGCTGAAAAAGGTCTGAATCTTGTTGAAACAGAAAAACTCTATGAGTTGCGAGGTAGGAAGCAGTACGTTGATTCGGAGAAGGGTGGCAAGAAAATATCTATTGAAGTTCCTCAGGTCACTATGACTGAGATGAAAGAAAAGTCTATTCGAAAAATCGAAGATATACTTCGTATCGAGGATGCTTTGACTAGGATCAGCAACCAATTGATCAGGACAATTAAGCAGCTAGAAGAAATTTCATTAAATGAAAAACGACTGCAGGTTTTTGAAGCTCAACGAGACAAGTTGAAAGCGGAGACCGAAGAATTGCGTGGATCAAACAAAGGAAACGAAGATGCAAACAACTGGTCTGAGCTTGTGGCGGAAGCTGAAAAAGAACTAGGTGATCACAATGGATAGAGCAGCTATGAAACGTCTCATTCTTATTTGGCGTAAAAATCCTGTGATATTCGCTAAGCAAGCCCTTGGGTTTATTCCCGACGAGTGGCAAAGTGGAGCATTGAATGATATTCGCGATCATGATCAAGTAGCAATTAGATCAGGACAAGGTGTTGGTAAAACATCGGTCGAAGCAGTCATTATTTTGTGGTTTCTGGTGTGTTTCAGTAATGCTAAGGTGATTTGTACCGCACCAACTAAACAACAGTTAAATGAGGTTCTGTGGGCTGAGGTAGCAAAGTGGTTAGTTGATTCAAAGATCAAGAACATTCTAAAATGGACAAAGACTAAAGTTTATATGATCGGTAGTGAACAGCGATGGTTTGCTACTGCCAAGACGGCTACACGTCCTGAAAACATGCAAGGATTCCACGAGAACAACATGCTATTCGTAGTTGACGAAGCGTCAGGGATTGACGATCGGATAATGGAGGCGATACTTGGAACGTTATCCGGTGAAAACAACAAAATAATTATGATGGCTAATCCTACTAAAACTAGTGGGATTTTTTTTGATGCCTTTCACAAGGATCGCGCCGATTGGGTGAATAGAAAAGTATCTTCTCTTGATTCGTCTCGCACCAACAAAAAGAATATTGATCGGTTAATTCGTAGGTATGGTAAAGATTCTGATGTTGTTCGAGTTCGTGTGGATGGCGATTTCCCTCTTGGAGAGCCAAATGCTTGGATATCTCTTACTGCAGTCGAGGCAGCGATCAATAGAGAGCTACCAGAAAACTATGAAGCTATTGATCTAAGTCGTAATCTTTATGACATTCCAAGTCATGCACCAATTGATATAGGGCTTGACGTCGCTCGATTTGGCGATGATGAAACTGTAATGGCTTCAAGGATCGGGGCTATTTGTCTGAAACTGAAAAGCTTTCAAGGCCAAGACTTGATGAAAACGGTCGGACTCGTAATAAAAGAATCGAATAGGTTGCATGAGCTTTATCCAAATCATCAAATAAGAATCAAGCTTGATGATACTGGTGTTGGTGGTGGTGTTACTGATAGGCTTAGGGAAATTGTCTATGAAGATGATTTGGAATGGTTGACTATCCATCCGATCAATTTTGCTAGTAAAGGGAATAAGGATTATGACGGTATTATCTCGATGATGTACGGCAAGTTTAAAGAAGATTATTTAGAGACAATTATATTACCCAACGATGACGATCTGATGGCTCAATTGTCGATTCGTCGTTACTCAATGACTTCCAAAGGGAAAGTATTGATTGAGCGAAAAAAAGAAATGAAAAAAAGGGGATTGCCTTCTCCCGATAGAGCAGAAGCTGTCGTGATGGCATTCTATGAACCGCCAGTTGTTGGTGTTCAATTCATGAAAGGAGGAATTTGATGAAAGATGAATTTTTCGATCCACCAAAGGTTATGACTTGCGATCCTTCAAAAGAGATCGATAGTGCTTTACTTGCTTATTACATTAGCAAGCACAAAGCAGAAATTAGCCGTTATGAGATGCTTTGGAAGATGTATCGTGGTCGCCATGCGATTGTTGATGCAGAAGAAAAAGACTCATACAAGCCTGATAATCGAATTGTGGCCAACTTTGCACGTTACGTTGTAGAGACATTTAATGGTTACTTTATGGGGAAACCTGTTACTGTTTCACACGAAGATCCGGAATTGTCTAAGCAGGTGAATAGGTTAATGAAATTAAATGATCAAGACGATAATAATGCAGAACTGTCGAAGCTTGTTCGAATTTATGGCCGTGCATATGAATTTCTTTATCAAAATGAAAATACGGAAACTTGTATCACTTATAATTCACCTCTCGATATGTTTATGGTGTACGACGACACAATTGCACAACGTCCTTTTTTTGCCGTTCGTTACTATCTCAATGAGGATAACAGACTTCAAGGCGAGATTTATACGAGTGATAAAGTTTATGATTTTATCCAGGGAGAGAAAGGTTATCAGATTATCAATGATCAACCACATTATTACCAAGATGTTCCAGTGATTGAATATGTGAATAATGATGAAAGGCAAGGTATCTTTGAACCAGTCATTTCGATGATCAATGCTTTTAATAAAGCCTTATCTGAAAAAGCTAACGACGTCGATTATTTTGCCGATGCTTATTTAGCTATTTTGGGAGTTCAGCTTGATAAAGATGGCCTGCAAAAAATTCGAGATAACCGAATAATTAATTTTTTTGGTACTGACGATCCAGAGCAAATTAAAAATATCGTTGTTGAATTTCTTCAAAAGCCTGATGGAGACAGTTCACAAGAACACTTGCTTGATCGATTGGAAAAGTTGATCTATCAGATGGCTATGGTTACCAACTTAAATAGTGAATCGTTCGGTAATGCTTCTGGCGTTGGCCTTCTTTTTAAACTCCAGGAAATGGAAAACTTAGCTCTTGCTGCAGAAAGGAAGTTCACTAGTGGAATGAATCGACGTTTTAAGATGCTTTTCCGCTTACCTACTAACGTACCCTCAAGTCAGTCAGAGGAATGGTTCAATTTAGAATTTACTTTTCATAGAAATATTCCAAAAGATGTACTTTCGGAAATCCAAGCAGCACAAGAAGCTGCAGGTCTATTACCGTTGGAAGATCGCGTTTCAATGGTTTCTACTGTTAAAGACCCGAAAGCGACTGCGGAGCAAATGAAAGAAGAATCTGGCGGGGCCGTAACTGATAATTTTAGTCGAATTGATAGGAGTTGATTAGATGGCTCGATCTGATCAATATTGGCTGAAGCGTCAAGAACTGCTTCTTTCTGGCCTTGATAAAAGAGATGCAGCTTTTACCAAGAAACTCTTAAAAGAATACGACTCTCTTTTAAGCGATCTTCAAAAAGAGATCGCTTATTACTATCAGGCTTATGGGAATGATGACATTCTCGAATATCGAACTCTAATGTCACAAATGTCTGCAGCAGATCGTGAGTCAGTATTTAAAAATTTTGACGATTTTGTAAGTAAACATCCTGAATATTCCAAACTACTGCCGGTCAGACAGAACATTTATAAACTGAATAGACTTGAAGGACTAGAAATGTCGATTCGGATTAAAGTAGCGGAACTTGGAGCTATTGAGGACTCTATGATGAAAGAATATCTTTCTTCATCCTATGAGTTTGGTTACATGTCCACTATGAAGAATTTGGAGCACACGTCTAGCTTTTTTAGTATCAATAATTCGCTATTAAAACAGGCTTTAGATAATAAATGGTTCAATGAAAAGAACTATTCAGATCGTATTTGGGATAACAAAGACACTTTAAGAAATTGGATCACAAACGATTTGAAAAATGGACTTGTTTCCGGAGTCAACTATGACGATCTCGTTAAAAGTCTGTTGCGTAGAATGGACGTTGGGAAATTCTATGCAAAGCGTCTCGTTTGGACTGAGTCGGCCTTCTTTACGAACCAAGCGAATGCGGATGCTTTTATGCGAGAGGGTATTAAGAAGTATCGTTTTTCAGCAATAATGGATAATAGAACATCCACTATATGCCAAACCTTAAATGAAGAGGTCTTTGAGTTCAAAGACTATTCTCCTGGCCTGAATGCTCCGCCAATGCACAGCTTTTGCAGATCGACTGTAGTTCCAATTGAAAATAATGAACGGGGGTAATCATTTGGACTTCAAACAAGCGAAAAGAAAAAAAGAGCGTGGTCAAACTAACGAAGAATTTTTAGCATGGGTGTTTGAAGAAGCCAAGGATTTTGAACAAATATGTGTTACTGTCCAATACCCATCCGGAAGTGTTGAAACATTCTTTAGTCAAGAAGGTAGTTTTCCGATAATCGGGATGATGGAAGTTAGTCCTAAAAATAGGACTTTTTATTTTGCCCAGGCATGGAAGGCGTTAAAAGCTATGGAAGTGCAAGCATTGATCCACGTTAAAAGCTATGGAAGGAGAAACCACCATGTACAACAAAATGAATTTAATGTCTATGAGATTGCAATTTTTTGCCGAAGATAACGGTGCTGCGGGTGGCCAACAAAGCGCAGAAGGAACCGGCGAAGGAACAACGATTGAAGAATCGGAAGTAAATCTAGATAATCTTACAGATGATCAAATTCAGACATTAAAGGAAAAATACGGCTTTAAAGATAATACTGAGGTTGACTCTATCATCAAAGGCAAAAAATCTAAATGGCAAAAAGAACAAGAAGCTAAACAGAAAGAAGCCGAACGGCTCGCTAACATGAATGAAAACGAGAAGGCAGAGCATGAAAAGCAAAAATTGCTAGATCGAATTAGTGAGCTTGAGAAAAAAGACAATTTAGCGGCTATGTCTAAAGAAGCCTCTAAAATGCTTTCTGAGGCTTCAATTGCTGCGGATGAAGAAACACTTGACTTTGTTGTTAAAGAGACTGCAGAGGGAACGAAAGAAGCTGTGACAAAGTTTATTTCTTTAGTCGATAAAACTGCTGAAATAAAAATGAAACAAGCGTTAACTGGAAAATCTCCACAAGTAAATCTGACGCCAGGGAAACAATTAACTAAAAAAGAAATCATGGAAATTAAAAATCCGGCAGAGCGTCAAAAAGCAATTAAAGAAAACATTCATCTTTTTAGATAATTAGGAGGAATCATACATGAAAAACATGTCCAAAACAAATAAAGAACGTTTAATGGAAATGAACCTGCAGACTTTCGCTGCGGAAGATGGTTTAACAGTGGCTAATGATCTTGGAGAAGTTCGCTCCATTGATTTTGTAAATCTATTTGGATATTCAATTGAGGAATTGCTGCAAGTTTTAGGTGTTACACGGCGCATGACTTTGACTGGTGATGAGAAGATTCAAACATACAGATATGAAACTACAATGGCAGCTGACAATGCGGTTGGTGAAGGCGAGTTAATTCCACTTTCTAAAGTTAAGAAAGTAAAAGGTCCTGCTTACCAAGTTCCGTTGCACAAATATCGTAAAGCAGTTTCTGCAGAATCTATTCGCCGTGTTGGTAGTGATGCTGCAATAAACGAAACTGACGAAAAAATCTTGGAAGAAATCCAAGAAGCTATCAAAGGTCAATTCTTTACTTACCTTGCTTCTAATCCAACAAAACAAGATGTTGAAGGATTCCAAGCTGCACTATCAATGGGATGGGCTAAGACAAAGGAGTTCTTTAAAGGGAACGTGTCAATTATTTCAATGGTTAACGCGACCGATGTTGCAAAATATTTAGGTCAAGCACCCATTCAATCAGGACCATCGACAGCATATGGTTTTACCTTGCTAACTGGATTCTTGAGTCAAACTGTTTTAGTATTCGACAATATCCCACAGGGTAAAATTTACACTACTGCAGTAAATAATATTGTTTTGGCAAACGCAGATGTTTCAAGTTCTGATTTTGCAGCAGAGTTTGAATTAACCACTGATCAAACTGGTTTGATCGGAGTTACTCATGACACTGTTAAGAACAATTTAACAAAAGAAACGATCGCTGTTGAAGGTGTTCAGCTGTTTGCTGAAATTCAAAACGGCGTTATCGAAACTACGATTACAGAACCAGTAACAGGTGGAACTGGTGGCGGAGAAGGCTAGGAGTGATCAATGTGGGAAGCGAAACTAAGGAACCGAAAGAAACGATTGTTGAACGAGTAGGAATTCGTGAACCAAAATTGAAAGAACAGCTTGAGCTAGTATCTGAGTATACAGAAACAGCAATAGATAGAATTAAATTGTATGCAGGCCTTGCGGAATTTCCCGAGGCCTTTAATTCTATCGCTGTTGATGTGGTTCTAGCTATGTATCGACGTAAATATCATGAAGGCATAACCAGCGAAGGCGTGGATGTTATGAGTGTCACTTTCGTGAATGGACTGCTTAGCGAGTATGACAGGGAGTTTTCCAATTACAAAAAGACATTAGATCAAGAAGACGACAGCCAAAATGGAAAGCTGGTGTTCATGTGAATCTTTACCCGATCGAATTATTTGAAAATAAAAAAATCGGACAGGATAAACTTCATAATCCAATCTATGAGCTAAGTTCTTTTTTTGTAGGTGAGGGTCGTAAATCCATCTGGACGGCAACTGAAATTTCACTAGACAATCGTATCGTTTCCAAACAGCTCCAAAAGGCAGTAACTACACTGTGTCGTAGTAGATTGGAACAAGCCGTATGTCTTGAGTTGAATGGTGATCAATATTCAATCGAGGAAATCAAAGGTGAAGACGATGATCGTTGGAGAATCGTTTATTTAAAATCATACGGGAAGTGATTAAATGGCTTCTGAATTTATGATTCGCTTTTACGGTATTGAAGCATTGGAAGCTGAGATGATCAGGAAGGGCAATGCTGATTTTGTAGGAGTTCAAAGAAAACAGTTAAGAGATATCTACACTCGTGGCCAAGATCAGTATTATCAAAATGGAGCTGTTCCGGCATCCGGTGGAACACCTTATGATCAAGGGGAATTGCGAATTTCCATGTCTTATACTGGAGATGAAACAGGATACAGTAAAGACTATGGACCACATGTTGAGTTTGGTCATATGACACGAGGTGGTGGCAGTTTTGTACCAGGACAATACTTCTTGAAGAAAAACGTTGATACCCAAAAAGAAACGTACAAAGCTGACATGATTAACGAATTAAGGAAGTGATAGCGTGATTCAACAATTATCATTCGTCGACGTTCTAGCGGGAGTCATTGATCTTTTGGAAAAGAATATCGATGATATACCGGTCTTTGATCATTTCGAAAAGAATCAAAATCGGCCATTTATACACGCTGAGATTGTCGGACTAGATCCTGTTCCATCGAAAACGATGTGGAAGGATAAATTTCAAATTTATATTCATGGATGGGCTGATGGAAAACAATCCTCTCAGCCCATTTTTGATGTGGTCGACAAAATAAGATCTGCAATGACAGAGGAGGTTCAACTACCAGAAGGCTATGATCTTTTGTTACAAAAGCCAGAAGGAGCTCAACGAATCCTCGATGACGAAGACAAAACAAAACATGTAGTAATGGGTTATTCATTGACCATTACATATGGATTCAAATATAAAATTTAGGAGGGCGTAAATATGCCAGAAGTAACAGGATTCGAAAATCAATTGTATTGTGATTTCTCACAATCAGCAACAAAAGCAGTAGCTGGTAAGAACATCTTACTAGCTATTTTTAATATGACTGGTGATAAGTTACTGGCAATTGCCGGACAACAAGGACTGACTATTAACCGTTCAAAAGACTCGATCGAGATTACATCTAAAGATACTAAAGGTGGATGGAAATCTAAAATTGGCGGTATGAAAGAATGGTCGATTGATAATGATGGATTGTATGTTCGAGATGACGAGTCTCATAAAGTCTTAGGTCAATACTTTGATGGCGATGATCCGGTCTGCATTAAAGTTTTAGACATGCAATCAAAAACAGGGATGTTCGGTGGTCTAGCGATCGTAACGGACTATTCTTTAGAAGCTCCATATGATGACGCAATGACATATTCAATTAAATTAGATGGTATGGGAGCTTTAGTTGATTTGTCGGATTCAGAAGCTAATCAAATGCCGGAAGGAACAGCATCGATCAAACTAAATAAGACTACTGCTTCAATCGTTGTTGATGCTAATGAGTCATTAATCGCGACGGTACAACCGTCAACCGATACTGTTTCATGGAAGACATCTGATGTAACGGTAGCCACTGTTGACAATACAGGTAGGGTGACAGGTAAAAAAGTGGGAAATGCGATTATAACTGCTACCTCGACCTCAAAAGAAGTGGCAACTTGTTTAGTAACTATCACAGCATCTTAGGAGGAAATCATAAATGAATGAAGAAACAGCCAGTTTATTAGAAGAACAAGAATTAGAAGAGGGGCAATTTGAAGTTGATGGCGTAATTTATGAATTACGTTACAACACTCAAAAAATTAAAACGATTGAGTTAGTCACTAAAAAAAGTATCAGTGCAGAAGTTGTTCAGAATAACGGTGTTTTGTCGTTACAAATGATGGAAGCATTATTCTCTTTCGGATTAGTTCAATCAAAAGACTTGAAAGCTGTTAAGCAAAAGAAAGCAGCAGAAATGTTCGAACCCTTTATTCAAGAAAATGGAGCTTTGACTGTAAACAATTTTATCATTGAGAAACTGCAAAAAGATGCAGGTTTTTTATTCCGCTAGACCTCATTAGTTACGAATATTGGGGTAATGGCGGTGATCCAACTCCTGAAGAAAAAAGAAAAATTGAATTAGCCAAGCCTTTCTCAGATGAAATGGACTTGGCTTTTTTTGTTGTCAATTTTGGTTATTCGAAATCTGAATATCAAGAACTGACTGAAGCCGAAAAGCTATTTATTCGGAAAGAGCACGAAAAGAAATCGATTAATGATACTACATACATTCGTGATGCAGTATTTAACGCTGTGACGAACGCACTTCGTAAAAAAGGTTCACGGTTTCAAGAACTCTTTAAGAAACGGCCAGCGAGAGCTGACAAAGAATTTAACCAAGAAGCCATGTCTATTGTTCTTGAAGTTGAAGAACGGGATGGTAAGTCTTGGGTTGACAAAATATATCAAGCTAATGGGATCAAAACTCCCAAAAGTGGAGGTGGTTAGGTGGCAGATTATACATTAAGTGCTCGTGTAACAGGGGATGCTTCTAGTTTTAACAAAATGATTGATGGAGCGAAATCCAAACTAGATACTCTTTCCAGTAAGGTTTCTAGTGCTGGATCATCAATTTCAGGCTTTGGTGCCAAAACGGCGGCATTAGGAGCTGGTATGACTGCCGCAATCACCATGCCATTTGCTAAGGCAGTTAAATCTACTGCAGACTTTGAACAATCAATGAATAAAGCTGCTTTAATTGCTGACGGATCACGTGAGAATCTCGATAAAATGAAACAATCTGCTTTGCAGTTAGCGGCTGATTTTCCTGTAAATGCTCAGGAAGTTGCTGACGCAATGCAAGAAATGGCCGCAAAAGGTTATGACAGTAATCAGATTATAGACATGATGCCCGGTGTTTTGTCAGCTGCAGCGGCTTCGGGAGAAGACTTGGCTGTTGTATCTGATACGGTTTCATCAGCCTTGAATGGTTTCGGTTTGGAAGCAAAAGACGCCAGCAAGGTCGCTGATCTATTAACAGGGACTGCCAATGCTTCTGCAGCTGGTGTTGCTGATATGGGTAACGTGTTTAAATATGCAGCGCCCGCAGCACACAATCTAGGTATTAGCATGGAAGACCTTGCGACGGTATCAGGGATTATGATGAACAAAGGTCTTGAAGCTTCTCAAGTAGGTACAACAATGCGGATGGGTCTACAGCGTTTAGTAAAACCTACAAAAGCTTCGGCTGAAGCGATGGAAGGCCTCGGCTTTTCTGCCGTAGATGGAGCAGGCAAATTTAAAGACTTACGAACAATTATTGGCGAGTTAGGCCAGTCTATGGAATCTTACACCCCTGCTCAAAAAACGGCTGCATTAGCTACGATCTTCGGTACTGAGGCGGCATCAGGTATGGCAATGCTTCTAGCTGAAGGTGTTGACGGCTACGACAAAATGAACGCATCAATCGAAAAGAATAGCGATGCGTCAAAAACAGCTGCTGAAATGCAAAAAACATTATCCGCTGCTGCCGAAACAATGATGGGATCAATCGATGCTTTAGTGATGTCGATCATGGGAACTCAGACGCCAGCCTTGTCAGAGCTTGCCAAAAAGGTTGGAGATGTTGCCGACAAATTTAATCAGATGCCTGACAGCATGAAATCAACAATAGCTCAAGGGGCCGCTCTTTTAGCGGTACTAGGCCCGGTATTAGTTATTGTTGGAACTATGATTATGGGTCTTGGTGGACTTGTCTCAGCATTTGGTTTTTTAATCAGCCCAATTGGATTAGTAATAGGTGCTGTTGTCGCTTTAGGAGCTGCCTTTGTCGCAGCAATGATCAAGAACGAGGCATTTAGAGAGAAAGTCCTGCAGGTTTTTCAAAGCGTTAAAGCGACTGTATCTAGTTTTATTTCGGAAGTCGTTCCAAAGCTTCAGTCATTCGCCAGCCTTGTTGGAGATAAACTAGGAGCTGTTTTTGAGAAAGCTAAGCCAATGCTTCAATCGGGGTTCGAATCGATCAAAGGTATTTTTAATTATTTAGGAGATTTACTCGGACCTGTAATCAGTAAAATTCAACCGCAAGTCGGAGTATTTATAGCCTTATTTGCTGGAATAGCAACAAAGCTAAGTGGACCATTACTGACAGTTGGAAAAGTGCTTGTCTCAGCATTCACTGGTGTAATGCCGGTTCTAACTTCTGTAGTAGGTACTGCATCAGGAATCGTTGGTAAGTTGGTTGGTGTTTTTGCAAGACTGTCAACAGGCGCTTTGCCAGTATCCGGAATTCTTAGAGGGGTAGCAACGGCTGTAGGCGGATTATTTTCGCCTGTTGGGATTGTGGTCGCCGTATTAACCGGATTGGTTGCTACATTTGTTCAACTGATGGCGACAAGCAGTTCTTTCAGAGAAACTGTAACTAAAACAATTCAATCGGTGGCAGACGCTTTTGTTCCAGCAATCACGGCAATTAAAACGGCAATCACTCAAATAGTTAGTACGGTCGTGCCGGTAATTACTAATTTGATTTCACAACTATTACCGGTATTTCAACAAATAATACAAGTCGTTATGCAGCTGGTTGCTGCAATAGCCCCATTGATAGCTTCTCTGGCAACTCAATTAGCACCAGTGATAGTAAATATAGTGGCGGCTTTAACGAACATCATTACTTCTGTTGCACCAGTGATTGTGTCTATCATCCAAGCAATTATCACGGCTGTTCAGGCAATGCTTCCAATCATTACCAGCATTATCGGAGTAGTCGTTAACGTTGTGACAGTGGTAATTTCGACAATAGGAACAATCGTTTCGTTCATTGGAAATGCAATTGCTACGATCATGGGGATCGTAGGACCGATCGTTTCATTTATTGCCGGAATTATGGGATCTGTAATGGCGGCAATATCACCAATCGTTTCATTTGTTGCTGGAGTATTTAGTTCGGTAATTTCCTTGATCACAGCTGCTTGGAATACTGTTATGAATGTAACTTCGAGCATATTCAATGCTATCGGTGGAGTCGTTGGAGGGATCGGAGGAGTTGTCTCAGAGGCCTTCAATAATGTGGCAGCGGTTGTCGGTGAAGTTATGAATGGTGTTGGCCAAACGGTCACCAATATTTTCGACGGTATCCAGAATGCTTGGAGCGGGTTAACCTCGTTTGTCAGCGGAGTATTTGATGGCGTTGCTTCAGCAGTTAGCGAGTTAGTCTCTTCCGTAAAAGGATTTGTGAACGATGTAATTGGCGGTATTAACGGCGCCATAGATGTGATCAACAAAATACCAGGAGTTTCCATCGGATCAATTCCTTATCTGCAATCTGGTTCAACATCCTTCCAAGGCGGTTTCGCTCTAATGAATGAAGGTGGCCGAGGAGAAATGGTTGTTCTTCCATCAGGATCACAAGTAATTCCTCATGACGCTTCGATGAAATATGCGAAAGAGGCTGCCAAACGGAATGCAAATACAAATGATTACGATGGTAATGAATCAGTAATATATGATTACCGTGGAATGAATGATGGTGCTATGTTTGTTGTCAGAGAAGAAGCTGATATAGATAAAATCGCACTAGCTTTACAAAAACGTCAAGAGAGAGCTGACGGGCGGAGGGGGATACGGAAGTGACAGAAAATATTTCTCCATTAATGGAACTTCAATTAACCTCGCCTTTAGAAGGAATGCCTACTGAAGCAATGAACATCGGTGGGAAATTTTTAGAAGACATTGTTCCCGGTTATCGGACGTTAAATGTTCAAGGACGGGAGCTTTTTGAAACAAATAACGAATACTCTCAATTAGGAATTCGCGATGGCGAACGACACATTTATAATAGAATTCCTGCTAGAGAGATCATCGTTCAGTATTATTTAAAAGCCGAAGATGATGCTTCGTTTAGAGATAGGTTTAATAAGCTAAATGTTGCATTATTTACGGAAAAAGAAGTGCCAATTTGGTTCAATGATGAACCAGAAATGCTTTTTGAAGGAACAAAAGCCACAATTGATAAAGTTGAACCAGGAGTGAACTGGTGTATAAGTAGTTTCACAATAAAATGTGGAGATCCTTATAAATACACCAAATCAGATGCCACTAGTGTCATGTGGGGTTCCGAGATCATTACATTCCAAGCAAACTATCTTTTAGGCAATACTGGTTCTGGTGCAGTAAATATGGCAGTGCGTTTCGAAGGTGGGGCTTACTGGGGTTCGGATATTATTACTTGGCAGCACCAAGGATACTTAATGGGCGATACAGGGAAAGAGGCCCAGCCATTTGAGATATATCCAACAGTTGAGGGGCTTAAAGTGAAACCTTCAATCACGATTGAGGGGATGGGACGTGATGTTCAGATTCGAACTCGAAGTGACACGATCAATTTAGGCGACTTCGATAATGCAACAATTGAGATCGATACTCAAACTTTCAATATTACTAAAAACGATAAGCCAATGATACGGCCAATGAATGACTTTTATATCTATCCTTCAGAACCACTTTATGTTTCAGGAAGAGATGGCGATTTTAGATTAACAATTAAATATTCGAATAGGTATTTGTAGGAGGCGATGCCATGCTAATGACAATGAATCTAAGCAGAGAATATACGGCTATCCTCGAAAATGCTTATGATGTCAGTTATGAAAAAATAGAAAATGAAATAGGATCGATTGAATTTTCTATGCCACTTTACGATACTAAAAATTCTATGATTGAAGCTTTACAATATGTTGAATTGACCGATAACGAGAATGAATACATCGGTTTGTATCGTATTATGCCTTCTTTGGTGAAAAAGGATAAAAGCAATTACTCAATAAAATATACAGCGACGCATGTTTTAGGGACGCTATTAGACAGCGTTCTTTTCGGTTATTTTGAAATTACAAATAAGAAAACAGCCGATGTGATTAATTTTGTGTTGAATCAGCAGAAAACAAAACATTGGATTCTGAAACGATGTGATTTTACTAGATATTTTTCTTACGCATGGGAAAACGAAAATGGATTAGCGGATGCCTTATTTTCAATTCCTAAGGCTTTTGATGAAGATTATTTGTGGGAATGGAACACAAAGGTTTATCCATTTGAACTATCACTTGTTAAACCTCCAACTGAACCAGTTTGCCGAATTCAAGAGGGTTATAACATGGAAGGGTTTGAAATAGATATTGATCCGAACAATCTTGTTAATCGTGTGTATCCTCTCGGTGCTGGAGAAGGCGTAAACCAAATTAACATAAAGTCTGTAAATAATAATGTTCCATATGTTGAAGACAAAGAATCGATAAAGAAATATGGACTTGTTGAGTATGTTTGGACGGATCTTCGATTCACGCAGCCGCAGTCACTAAAAGATAATGCTACTAATATGCTTAAAAAATGGTCGATTCCAAAAGTAACTTGGAAAGTCGCTGCTGCAGATTTGATTAAATTGACGGACACACCTTTAGAGATTGATAAATTGCGGCAAGGAACGGTTGTGATGATCAACACGAACGAGTACGGATCGCTCAACCTGCGGATAAAAAAAGAAGCAAAATCCGACGTTTTTGGTGCGCCACAATCACTGGATTTAGAGATTGGAAATGTCAAGGATGACATAAATACAACTATGTCTGATCTTGGTCGTAAACAGCAAATAAATGAAACTTATTCGCAGGGTGCAACAAATATTCTGAATTACTCATATCAAGATAATTGCGAATCGGCTTATCCAGCCGAAATTGAATTCTATTTGGATGATGACGTATTTCATGTGAATACTGTTGAACTTACATTTAAAACAAAACGTTATCGCGGGTACACAAAAGCTGTAAAAGGCGGAGGAGCGAAAACAATTACGAGTGAGGCCGGCGGCCAGTCAACGCAGACCAGTAGTGCAGGTGGAGCGAGTCGTCAAACGAGTAGTGCTGGTGGGGCTTCTGTTCGTTCAACATCTGCTGGCGGGGCCACTACTCAATCGTCAAGTGCAGGTGGTGGTTCTACACAAACAAGTTCAGCCGGAGGAGGATCAACGCAGACCAGTTCAGCCGGAGGAAACCATGATCATGTGATGTTCAATGTTCGACCAGGACCAACACCTCCAGCTACAAAGTCTATGTATGTTGCAGGTGGCAGCGGTGTTCTATACGCCGAAGGAGCAGGCGGTACATTTAGGACGGCTAGTTCTTCAGGGAATCACGCGCACAGTATCAATATACCTGCACATACTCATAATACAAGTGTGCCTGCACACACACATAGCATTTCGATTCCTTCGCATACACATAGTGTAAATATACCGAGCCATACACATACTGTACAAATTCCAAACCATACACATACGGTTAAGATTCCCGCTCATAAGCATAATGTAGTGCTACCTGAACATACACATCCTCTTGAATGGGGGATTTTTCAATCATCTGAATCTCCGTCGAGCGTCGATATCATAGTTGATGGAACAACATTGCCAAGGCATGAAACTAATCAAGATCGATTAAATATTGTTAACTATCTGAAGAAAACATCAAGCGGAAAGATTCAACGTGGAAATCATACGATCAAGATTAAGCCAAATAAACTTGCACGTATCGAGGCGCAAGTGACTTGTCGCGTATTTATTCAATCACAACTAGGAGGACAATTTTAAATGTATGTAATGCAACTAATTTTAGAAAATGGGGTTCTACTAAAAATTACCGGATCACAAGAGGATCTTGTACCGTTACAAGAGAGAATTGTAAAAGAACCAAGCTCAACAAAATTTGTCAAATTGACTGATAGCTTGACTGTGAAACCTAGAACGATTTGTGCTGTTGAAATATTTGATGTAACGGAAGGGGAAGAAGATATTGCTAATTAATGTTAAAAAAATTGACGGCGGGGAATTCACCGCTGAAACGGATAAAACTATAGAAGAATTATTCAAAGAACTATCCGACAACATGGAGGGTTCTTTTATTTTGCTTGGAGACCGAATTGAGCAAAAAATGACGATCGAATCTATTTCTAAAGCATAGAGGGGGGATTAACTTGGCAGTAGAGCATATTCAAGAAACCGATACGCTAAATGCAGGGCGTGTAAAAATAAATCAGGCAATTGACTTGTCTAATGATTCTTCAAAAAAGGTTGATCAGTTCAGTATTGATCTCGACCAAGGAATTAATGATGCTAAAAAGATTGCTACGGATGCTGGTGCAGAAGCAAAGACAATTGCCGAAACAGCTGGAACGGAAGCAAAGCAAGCGGCTTCTGCTGCCGCAACAGAAGCGAAAACAATAGCAACAACCGCAGGGAATGAAGCAAAAACTATCGCGGAGAATGCTGGTAAAGAAGCAAATAAAAAAGCCGATCAAGCTGTCGCTGATTCAAAAACAGCGGTTGATAACTCAAATCAAGCGATCGGACGTGCAAATCAGAATAAACAGGAATTTGATGCATTGCGAAACGAATTTGATGACTTAGTGGCAGAATCGGGCGATAGTAATCCAGAGATTGTACAGGCGAGAACAGATACACAAGGCATAAAACAAAACACACTGCAAAATCGTTTGAGTGCCGATTTCAGTTCGCGACTTACGAATGCAGATGCAATCAAATTGTTTAGCGGTCCAGTAGATGTTCCAAAGATGATGGACCTTGCCGGAAAGGTTGCAGGAAACACTTCAGCAAATCCACATTCTGTTTATACGGATTACACAGCAACGAGCTTGAAAAAAACAAGCGCAACTTGGACCGAAATTAGCCAAGAAAATTATAATAAGTTGGTAGGACGTGATGATCAAGGAGTTTCTGTTGGTTCCAGTCAGGGAAGTGTAATTCCGCAACAATTGAATAAGTTTGATACCGTTAAAGCCATTGAACAATTGGCTCCTCGAATTTTTGAGGGAATGACTGTAGAAGAAAAAATTCAATATATCAAAGATAATTTTATTTCTTTTTCCGTTACCACAAGAGCAAAAGCTTCTTCACCAAACAATAAAAATTTGAAAGTCGGTATTTTCTTAGAGTCAACGGATTCATATACAACAAAAATTCAAGGTGACGCTACAGAATTCACCGATTTCACTGTTGAAATCAATGATAGCAATTTTATTGATTCAAAAGGCTTTGTAAATGTACTTGCATATTGCGATAGCTCAAATGGTGTTACTGCTTCGAATATCAATGTTGACTATATCGGGGTGCAATTAAAAGTAACATTGAACCCATTAACTGTCTTAAACAAGTCAGGATTTTCTAACGAGGCTGACTTGGAACAAAAAGCAAACAAGACAGACTTGGACAATCATATTGCAGATAAAAACAATCCGCATGAGGTTGATGCAGATCAGTTGGGCGTCTATACAAAAGAGGAAGCCGATGAAATTTTTGCAACAGAAACTGTTGTAGACCAAACCTATGCTAAAAAAACAGAAGTAGAATCTACCTATGCAAAATTAACTGATTTAACTAAATCTAAAGTTGGGTTAGGTAATGTTCCTAACTACAGCGCAGCTGACGAAACAGAATCCATTGATCCTAGTGTTGATAATAAATTGATGACACCAAAGGCTGTAGCTTTGTATGTCGATAACGTAAATAAAGTGGCTGAGTACAAAATCACCGATAAATCACAGGTTCCAGATGCGAATGCAGCTACTTGGATAGATGCGTTAGAGGCTGTATTTAAAAGACGCGGCGATCGAGTAGACTTCTTTTGTCGAATTAACTTTAATAAATCAACCGGGGTTTATACACCAGGTTATTTTAAAATTCCTCAAGGGTTTAGATTGAGCACGGAATTTGATGATTTCATTTGGAATGTGCCTCTTGCGATGGCAAAATATGTTAATGCTGATGAATACAGAGGGGTTGCTTTTGCTGAAAGACGTGCTTCGAATTTCATTAGAATCGGGAATAAGGTTACTGGAAATCATTGGGTTAGTGGGTCTTGGTATACAGACGATCCGTTTCCCAGTGTGGCTGGAAGTTGATAAATTTCGGCTTTCAGCTCACCGAGGAGCGACCGTTTTCGCACCAGAGAACTCTATTGAAGCTCTACAAGAAACGGTTGCTCGTGGTTATGGTGCAGTTGAAATTGATATACAAATGAGTGCTGATGGTCAAATTTTCTTGATGCATGACCCAACAATTGACCGAACGACAAACGGAACAGGTATCGCTAAAAATATGACAATGGCACAACTAAAGACGTTCAAGTTAAAAACGGATAACTATCCGGGGCTAGCAAGCAAAACGTTAAAAATCCCTACATTTGCAGAAGCGTTGGAAGTTTTGGCCGGGCAAAAAATTGTTATCAATGTTGATGGTTCAAAATGGGATTGGACAGACGACGTATTTATCACAAAAGTTATAACATTACTCAAAGAATACAAGCTTTATGATTGGTGTTTCTTTGTTTTGACAAACAAAACTCAGAGAGATCATCTTACTAGCAGGTATCCAGATGCATGTGTAACTTGGATGACTGATAATACAACGCAGGCTGAAAAGGCTCTTGATGAAATATCAGCATATAAAAAAGCATTTGTATCCATGCCTTTGAGCATTGCATCAAATGACTTCATAGCAAAATGCAGGAGAAAAACAAATTTCATCCACGTATACAATGTTGAATCTCAAACAGATATGAGTCGACTAAAATCAAACGGGGTTAGTTTGATTGAGACTAATTCTTTATTACCTTAGCACACTTTCGAGTGGGCTTTTTATTATTGAAAGGAAGGCGGAACAATGGACATGTTCGATTATTTTAGACACTTTTTGGAGACCGAGGATCAGAAAATTCTCTTTATTTTGGCGATGATTTGCGCGGCGATGGTGATTGATTTCTTAACAGGAACGATCGCGGCTAAGGTTAATCCCGATATAGAGTTTAAATCCAAGGTTGGGATTAATGGAATTTTGAGGAAGATCATAAGCGTAATACTATTGATGTTTTTCATTCCTTTGTCAGTGATTATCCCGGGAGCAACAGGCACAGCTCTGATTTACACACTTTATGTGGGATATCTGTTGATGGAATTGAAATCTATCTTAGAAAATTACCAAAAGTTAGGTGGCACTACGGATCTGTTTCAGCGGTTTTTGGATAGTTTCAAATCGGATGGAACGAATAAGGAGGACTAGATGAAAAAGAAAATTACTTTGTTGAGCCTAGTTGCGGCTCTTTTTTTATTGCCAATTTTCCCAATGAATGTGGATGCGGCTAAAGGAGATCAAGGGGTCGATTGGGCAGTTTATCAAGGAGCACAAGGCCAATTTGGCTACTCTCATGATAAATTCAGTATTAGCCAGATTGGCGGATACAACGCTGGTGGACTCTACAATCAGTGGACGTATGAGAGCCAAGTGAATTCAGCTTTAGCTCAAGGAAAACGAGCGCATACTTACATCTGGTTCGATACTTGGGGAAACATGAGTATTGCGAAAACTACGATGGATTATTTTTTGCCAAAGGTGAAGACACCACGTGGATCAATTGTTGCTCTTGATTTCGAACATGGAGCATTGGCGACTATTCCTGACGGTTATGGTAGATATACTAGTTCTTCATCCGAGAAAGCAGCAAATACCGAAACGATCCTGTATGGTATGCGGAGAATAAAAGAAGCAGGCTACACTCCGATGTATTACAGCTATAAACCATTTACACTGAAGCATGTTGATTACCAAAGGATTATCAAGGAGTTTCCAGATAGTCTATGGATGGCTGCGTATCCGAATTACAACGTTACTCCATATCCAGTGTGGTCCGTATTTCCTAGTATGGATGGTGTTGGCATCTATCAATTCACATCCACATATGTTGGTGGTGGGTTAGATGGGAACATTGATTTAACGGGTATCACTGATAACGGATATACGACATTGCCTGATCCTAATCCTAGCGAAACAACGGATATCTACCGTGCTGGACAAAACTATTCAGTCATGGAAGTCAAAAACGATAAGGGCCACGTGGATGGTTTTGGTGCGATGGCAGGCAAGATTAAGGCAGAAGGATGGAGTACTCGTACTCACAAATATCAGTATGCTTTCATCCTTGATCGGACAACAGGCAAAGAACTTAAGCGTATCAAACTAAAAGATCTACCGCGCGCGGATGCAGCGAAGGTTTACAACCGCAGTGATACTGCAGGGTTCCAAATTGAATTCAATCAAAAAGACGTTGCAGGCCATTCGATCATTATCATGATCCGAAGCACCAATGACCCGAAAGGTGACACTAAAGGTGGATTTAACGATCTAACCGAAACGCGCTGGTACTTAGACGTGTAAACTATCCCCTCTACAGCCTTAGTTGGCTGTAGAGTTTTTTTTAAATTTGATTGTTATTAAATAAGTTTGACTATGCTATCCGTGATACTCCATTTTAAATAAAAACTATATTGAATTAATTACTGCTTTACTATATCTTTATTAAATAAACGAGTATTTTTTTTAATTCTATGATGAGAGTGAATAGGGGCGAAGTATTGAAATCAAGAGATCATCAAATTGATAACATAAAAGGTTTTTTAATTATTTTAGTAGTATTCGGGCACATGTTACTAGCTAGTACAAAAGAAAATAATTGGGTACTAACTTTAATTTATTCATTCCATATGCCAGCCTTTATTTTTATAAATGGTTTGTTCTCAAAAAATGTAAACTTAAGGAACTGTCTCTTATACACATCTCCGAGCCCACGAGACGCGTAGTAATCTCG
>ERZ1026976.175-NODE-175-length-28399-cov-7.624718_pt1 | contig 28399 bp, 24 predicted proteins | sample MGYA00519293_ERZ1026976 | MGnify/ENA primary metagenome ERZ1026976 (study PRJEB26926, sample SAMN06164671) | human gut metagenome | biome: ENVO:00009003; feature: ENVO:2100002; material: ENVO:00002003 | host: Homo sapiens | place: USA | collected 2012 ... | reverse complement strand
ACGTTTAGTGGAATGATATACGGAGAGAAAATCAGACTCATTTTTCAACAGAAAAATGAATACTATATTATGAACGAGGATGTCAGTTCCACTTTTTGCAGTATTTATTGTTCGAAATCCAAAAAAGACCAAGAAATAAACAGAGTAAGAGACGTTTAGTGGAATGATATACGGAGAGAAAATCAGACTCATTTTTCAACAGAAAAATGAATACTATATTATGAACGAGGAGTGATTCCATGTACCAACAACCAAATCAAGCAGGTTTTTATGGGGAGTACGGTGGCAAGTTCGTACCCGAAACACTGATGTATGCAGTCCAAGAATTAGAAGAAACTTACGAGGCTTCAAAGGCAGACCCAGAATTTCAAGAAGAGCTGGATTATTATTTAAAACAATACGTAGGGCGGGAAAATCCGCTTTACTTTGCTGAACGCTTAACCAATGACTTAGGCGGCGCCAAGATTTACTTAAAAAGAGAAGACTTGAATCATACAGGAGCACATAAAATAAACAACGCTTTAGGGCAAGTATTACTGGCGAAGAAGATGGGCAAGCGTAAGGTGGTCGCTGAAACAGGAGCCGGCCAGCATGGGGTAGCCACTGCGACTGCTGCCGCACTTTTCGGTATGGAATGTACGATTTTTATGGGTGAGGTTGACGTGAAGCGACAAGCCTTGAATGTCTTTCGAATGGAGCTGTTAGGTGCGAAGGTGGAAAGCGTTACATCAGGTAGTAAGACACTTAAGGATGCAGTGAATGAGGCGCTGCGCTACTGGGTTGCGACAGTAGAAGATACTCATTATGTGATGGGTTCTGTTTTAGGACCTCATCCTTTTCCTGAGATCGTTCGGGATTATCAAAGCGTGATTGGGATTGAGACCCGCAGACAGATTTTGGAGGCAGAAGGACGTCTGCCTGATTTGGTGATGGCTTGTGTGGGCGGCGGAAGTAATGCGATGGGCATGTTTTACCCGTTTATTGAAGATGAAGAGGTTCGTTTGATGGGGGTTGAAGCTTCAGGGCATGGACTGGATACCGAGGAACATGCGGCTTCTATTAATAAGGGGAGTATCGGCATTTTACATGGAGCGAAGATGCACCTTTTACAAGACGATGATGGACAGGTTCTGGAAGCCTTTTCAATCTCGGCGGGCTTGGATTATCCAGGGATCGGACCAGAGCATTCTTTCCTACATGATCTTGGTCGTGCGGAGTATGCTGCTATCAATGATGAGGAAGCCGTCGAAGCCTTTCACTATCTTTCACGATTGGAAGGAATCATTCCAGCGTTAGAGAGTTCTCATGCACTAGCGCAAGTCATGAAGGTTGCACCAACTATGGATAAAGATCAGATTATTGTCATGAACCTTTCTGGCCGGGGCGATAAGGATGTTCAACAAATCAAAGAACGGATGGAGGCAGCAAAATGAAACCATTAACAGAAACATTAAAAAGCAGAGCGGAGACTGAAAAATTATTTGTGCCCTATATCATGGCTGGTGCACAAGGATTGGACAAATTAGAGGAAGAAATCGCGATGCTGGTGGAGCAGGGCGCGGCAGCGATTGAGTTAGGCGTTCCCTTCTCTGATCCGGTTGCTGACGGTCCAACGATTCAAGCGGCCGGATTACGTGCCTTCGCTCAGCAGGTGACACTAAAGAAATTAGTTGAGAAACTGCAGGAAATTCGTTCGGGAGCACCGTTGATATTAATGGGTTACAGCAATTCCTTTTTCCATTATGGTATCAAGGAATTGGTGGAGGATTTAGAGGGAACCGATGTTCAAGGCTTTATTATTCCTGATCTGCCTTATGAGCATCAAGAATTGGTGACACCAGATTTAGGCGACATGGCATTGTTAACCTTGATTTCATTGACAAGTCCAACAGAAAGGATCGAGCAATTAGCCGCAGAGGCGGAGGGCTTCATTTATGCGGTAACGGTCAATGGAATTACCGGAACCGATCAACAGTTCAGGACCGATTTAATGGAGCACTTAGCGAAAGTCAAAGCCGTCAGTGATATTCCGGTTTTGGCGGGCTTTGGTATTTCAACCAGTGAACAAGTGAAAAAATTTCAACAGGTCTGTGATGGGGTAGTCATCGGCTCGAAAATCGTTCGTTCCTTAGAAGAGCAGGGGACAGAAAAAACGGGAGAATTGCTGGCGGAAATCTTCCGATAGGATTTCGTTTGGTGTTTCATTTTTTTAGCGTTATACTTGAGGTACCATGAAAAGGGAGAGTGTTTCAAGTATGACAAAGAGAGTAAAAGGTTCATGTACCACCGTACTAGTCGGAAAGAAAGCATCGATTGATGGCTCAACTATTATTTCAAGGAACGATGATGGGCATGAAGCTCTAGACCCACAACGTTTTGTAGTCGTTCAACCAGAAGAACAGCCAAAACATTACCAAGCGGTAATCAGCGGTGTAAAGGTTGAACTACCTGACAATCCAATGCGCTATACCTCAATGCCAAATTCGATTTTAACGAATGGTATCTGGCCAGCAGCGGGGATCAATAGTGAAAATGTGGCGATGTCCGCAACCGAAACAATCACTACAAATCCACGTATCCAAGGGCTTGATCCATATGTAGAAGGCGGCATCGGGGAAGAAGATATCGTCACTTTAGTATTGCCTTATATCCACAGCGCTAAAGAAGGCGTAGAACGTTTAGGTTCTTTATTGAAAGAATACGGCACCTATGAACCAAATGGGATTGCTTTTTCCGATCAGGATGAAGTATGGTGGCTAGAAACTATCGGCGGTCATCATTGGGCAGCGGTTCGCATTCCAGACGATGCTTACGTTGTTGCGCCAAACCGGATGAACATTGATGCGTTTGATTTTGATTCAGAGGATACACTTTGTTCAGACGATTTAAAGGATTTGATCGAAGACAATCACTTGAATCCAGACTTTGAAGGCTACAATTTACGTCACATTTTTGGAAGTTCTTCTATTAAAGATACGGTTTATAATAATCCACGTGCCTGGTATGGACAAAAGTACTTCACTCCAGAAGTAGAACAAGACCCAATGGATCAGGATTTGCCATTTATCTGCCGGGCCAACCGCAAAATCTCGATTGAAGACGTGAAATTTGTCCTAAGTTCTCACTTTGAAAATACGAAATACGATCCTTATGGTGACGGTACAGAAGCAGAGAAGACCTTGATTCGTCCAATCGGAATCAACCGCAACCATAACGTTCACATTTTGCAAATCCGCAACAATGTCCCTGCAGAAATCGCTGGCGTTCATTGGTTAGCTTATGGCGCGAATACCTTTAACACAGTCGTACCATTCTATTCAAATGTGAACGATACGCCAGCTTGCTATAAAAATGCGACAGGAACGTTTGATTTGAACAATATGTACTGGTTAAGCTGTGCTACAGCTCTACTTGGTGACACGGACTACAACTTCTATGTTGATTTCCGAAATACCTTCGAGCTAGAAGCAATGTCTGTTTATCGCGGAATCCAAAACGCTACAGATAAAGCAGTCGCAGATCAAACAGATGTACAGAAATTCTTGGAAGCAGCCAATGAAAAATTAGCGGATGAATCCTTGAAACGTCAAACCAAATTGTTTGGCGATATGGTCATTTCAGGCTCAGAACATATGAAGCTACGCTACAATTTGAATGACTAATCCTGCTAGTAAGTAAAAGCCTTCGTTTTTGCGAAGGCTTTTTTTGTCAATCTTTTTTTGCAAAAATCTAACATTGAGTGAAAAATGTCCCGTTATTTGGACAATTTTTATCAATAAAGAACCTGTCATTGACTTTATTTCTTTTGGAAGGGTATCGTTGAGATAAGAAAACGAGCAAAAGGAGGCAGTAGGATGCAGGAAATGAATTTGACGCTCCAAAAGGTATTTTCCCTTAAAAGAAAGACGATTGAAAAACGTTTATCGGCATATTATGAAAAAACTCATGATGAAAAAGCCACCGTTCAAATCCTAATCGCGCTTCAGGTACGGGATGAATTAGGTGAGGCTGATTTTTCATTTTTCTTGAAAGACTTAGTGCGCAAGCTGTTTTTAAAAACCAAATCAACTCGTACTTTGCGACGATATTATCTATTTTTTAGGGAATATTTTAAGGCAAAGGAATGGCGCTTGCTACCACTGCGCCTATTTCCAATTAAAACTTACATTGCCGAAAAGCTTGAGCAATTATATACGCAATTTATCAAAACACCGTTGCAGGGATTGGTGGGTTCGTGAAGAGGAATGGCTAATAATTAAAAAAAAAACTATTTTAACCCCGCAAATTATGATCGATAACAAATCTGTTGCAGCAATTTTCGAAAATTCAGAACGAATAATGTGCACATACTCGTAGTGTTTCGTTATTCTGAAAATTTTTCAAATAGAAGGCATGTTAAAAAAAATCTGATGGTTTTATTTTTGAGGAGAAATAAAGTTGGTCTTTCTATAAGTCGTCTCAAGTAAGAATTCTTCTCCCACCTGATATACTGAAGAAGAAATAGAAAACGGATACGTAACAGGTTTTCCAGAGAAAGAAAAAGGGAGAGAAGAAGCGATGAAAAAAGCAGTATTGATTATCAATCCCAGTTCTGGGAATGAAGAGGCCAAGAATTATGAGACGCAGGCTCGAGAAAAACTGGCGCAATTTTTTGATGAGGTTGAGGTAAAGGAAACAGCAGAGGGAGGAGACGCCACTAAATTTGCGCGGAAGGCTGCCGAGGAGAAGGTTGATAGTGTTTTTGCGATGGGTGGAGATGGTACCGTCAATGAAGCCATCAGCGGACTCGCTGAACAGTCTTATCGTCCAACTTTTGGTTTCTTTCCATTAGGGACTGTCAATGATTTGGCGCGTTCTTTAAATATTTCGATGGACCCGCAGGAGGCGATCGAATCCTTTGATATCGAACAGAAGACCTCGTTAGATATTGGAAAGGTCAACGACGAGTACTTTATGAATATCGTTTCTGTCGGCAGTATTCCCGAAGCCATCAGTGATGTAGATGTAGAAGAGAAGACAAAGTTCGGCAAGCTAGCCTATTTTGTGAATGGAGTAAAGGAAGTCTTCAATGATGAAAACTATCATTTTACCTTAGAAATTGATGGAGAGCGGACGGAGATCGAAAGCAGTGCTGTTGTCATCGTCTTAACAAGAACCATCGGCGGCTTTACGCATATTGTTCCCGAAGCGAAAAATAATGACGGCAACCTGTATCTCTTGTATTTGAAGGACCAGAGTATTACAGATCGCCTAAAAAGTGTTCCTGATATTATCAAGGGCGTAGATCAATCTACGGATACTATTGGCTACACGCCCTTTAAAGAAGGGCGCTTAACTGTAAAGGAAGAGACAGAATTACGTCCAAGTGTAGATGGAGACGAGGGACCAGAACTTCCTCTGACCATCAAAGTATTGCCGCAGCATCTTGACGTATATTGCGGCGGAGAATAATTGGAAACAGCTTATTGGGCTCAGCTCAATAAGCTGTTTTTATGTTTTGTTTTCAAATGAATCTGCTCGTCATTATTAATTTCTCGCGAATAATTCTGTGGATATGGTTGGCTCTTGTGAGAATTTTATTATAGATGATAAGTAAGCCTTGTGCTTTTTTGCAAAATAGTTCATTTATTTGAGCTTAAATAGTTATTTTCCTTTTTCCTCAAATTTCTTAAATGAAAAGCGCTTAAGCTGAACATTTGGCAATTTATGCCGTAAGGATTATAGTAATTACAGAAAGGGTTTATATTTTAGTTTTGTTATTCACAATTGTAGGGGAGGAATTAAAATGGATATAGTGACGTTGGCCCGTTTTCAGTTCGCCATGACAACGGTTTTTCACTTTTTCTTTGTGCCATTCTCCATTGGGATGGTTTTGGTTGTTGCCATTATGGAAACATTATTTGTTAAAACGAAAAATGAAAAATACCGTCAATTGGCGAAATTCTGGGGAAATATTTTTCTCTTGAGCTTTGCGGTGGGCGTCGTGACTGGGATCATTCAAGAATTTCAATTTGGAATGAACTGGTCAGATTATTCACGGTTCGTCGGAGATATTTTTGGCGCGCCATTAGCAGTAGAGGCTTTATTGGCCTTCTTTATGGAGTCTACTTTCTTAGGACTCTGGATGTTTACATGGGATCGTGTGAAACCACGGACACATGTCATTTTTATTTGGTTAGTTACCATTGCTTCGATGTTATCAGCTTTCTGGATCTTAGCGGCGAACAGCTTCATGCAGCATCCAGTTGGCTATGCCCTTCGTAACGGTCGAGCAGAAATGACGGATTTTGGTGCGGTCATTGCCAATCCGAAAGTATGGTACGAATTTGGCCACGTAATCGCGGCGGCGATAACAATGGGTGGAATGATTGCAGCCGGTCTTGCGGCATTCCAATTGTTAAAACGTAAAGACAAAAAAATGCGTGAATTTTTCATGAAATCGATGCGCATTGGACTAGTTGTAACATTGTTCGGCTCAATCTTGGTTTTAGGTGCAGGTGATGCACAAATGAAAGCTTTGATTGAAGGTCAGCCAATGAAATTTGCGGCGATGGAAGGAACCTATGAGGACACAGGAGATCCAGCTGCCTGGACCTTAATTGCTTGGGACAATGAGCGAGAGCACAAGCAAGTTTTTGGTGTTCAAATTCCTTATATGCTAAGTATTCTTTCCTATAACAAGCCTTCTGGTTCCATTAAAGGGATGGATACGGTCAACAAGGAATTAGTCAAAAAATATGGAGATCGGAATTACTATCCACCAGTCAATGTCTTATTTTGGAACTTCCGAATCATGGCAGGCTTTGGCATGCTGATGCTGTTAGTAGCGATTCTTGGGTTGTTCTTTACGCGCAAGAAGAAGCCAATCCTCTATGAAAAGCGCTGGATGCTGTGGGTGATGGGACTTTGTACCTTCGCACCGTTCTTAGCAAACACGGCCGGCTGGCTAGTCACTGAGCTAGGACGTTATCCATGGACGGTTTATGGGTTATTTACGATAGAAGACAGTGTTTCGCCAAATGTTTCGGTTGCTTCATTGTTGACCTCAAACATTATTTACTTCCTATTGTTCTCTGGTTTGGCAGTAACGATGATTTATTTGGTCAAACGAGAATTAAATAAAGGGCCAGTCTTGGATGACGACAATCATTCTGGACAAGATTCGATGGATCCTTTTGATAAGGGGGCGTTCACTCATGAGTAGTTTACAATTATTATGGTTCTTATTGATCGGCGTCCTGTTTTCCGGTTTCTTCTTTCTAGAAGGCTTCGACTTTGGTGTTGGGATGTCCGTGCAAACACTTGCTCATGATGAGCACGAAAAAGATCAGATTGTTCAAACGATCGGACCCGTTTGGGACGGAAATGAAGTTTGGCTCTTAACTGCTGGCGGAGCGATGTTCGCATCCTTTCCTTACTGGTATGCTTCATTGTTCAGCGGGTACTATTTGATTCTGTTTATCATTTTATTTGGCTTGATTATTCGCGGGGTATCCTTTGAATTCCGCAGCCACATGCCGAAAGAACGCAAACAGTTATGGAACTGGACCTTGAGCATCGGAAGCTTTTTGGTTCCCTTCTTCTTCGGAATCCTATTCATCAGTATGATTCAAGGGATGCCATTAGATGCGGATCACAATATGATGGCGACCTTTACTGATTACATCAACTTGTATTCTGTGGTCGGTGGAGTCGCATTAACCTTGCTTTGCTATTTACATGGGCTAAACTATATTGCGTTGCGGACAGAAGGTCCTGTTCGTTATCGGGCGAAAAACTATGCGCAGGTGCTATACGGCGTCTTGTACGTCGGTTTAGTGATATTTGCTGTGTTAATGTACTTTAAAACAGATTTCTTCCAAAATAATTTCGCGGTTACCTTGATCTTATTGGCAGTGATTGTTTTACTTACAGTAATCGCGAATGTTTCAGTCTTCAGAAATAAGGAAATGCTGGCATTTATCGCTAGCGGTCTAACGATGATTGCTTTAGTGGCATTGTTGTTCAGCGGTTTGTTCCCACGAGTATTGATCAGCTCTATTCCAGGGAATGACCTATTGATTCAAAATGCTTCATCAAGTCCTTATACCCTGAAGATTATGTCTTATATTTCATTAACGATTTTGCCTTTCGTACTGGCTTACACTGCTTGGACATACTATATTTTCCGTAAACGGATTAAACATCCCCATGAGATTACCAATTCAGCTCTTCGCAGCGAAGAAAATGGGGCGTATTAGGTAGATCGTTGGCTGACCAAGATCAAACTCATCCAGCTGAATGGTAGACGAAATAACAAACAAACTCATTTTTCAGTTTATGAAAAATGAATACATTAAGAGGAATTAGGAGTTCAACCATGATAGACAAGAAGTTATTACAACTTCCCGGTATCAAAAAAATTCTGATGTTGCTTGCAGGATCTGCTGTCCTGCAAGCAATCTTTATAATTGGGCAAGCATATGGTCTAGCTATGACGATTACTCATTTATGGAACGGGGAAGGCTTAAACAACCAAATATATTGGATACTGCTGTTTTTTGGCTCTTTCGCGCTGAGGCATCTGGGGACCTATGCACGGGAGCACGTATTAGAGGAATACGCGTACCAACAAGCCAAGGATTTACGAAGTCAATTGTTGCAGAAAATCTTCCGCTTGGGACCGCAAGTCGTGCAAAAGCAAGGCACAGGGAGCGTGGTTACCACGGCGCTAGATGGTATTGATCAGGTAGAGGAATATTTGCATTTGATTTTACCGAAGATGCTGAATATGATGATCATTCCTTGGATTTTGTTAGTAGCGATTTTTCTACTAGATTGGGAATCAGGCGTGGTCCTATTGATCGTTTTTCCGCTGATTATTATTTTTATGATCATTTTAGGCTATGCAGCGCAAAGCAAAGCGGATAAGCAATATAAAGTATTCCAGCTATTATCCAATCATTTTATTGATTCACTTCGAGGCATTGATACCTTAAAATTCTTTGGCATCAGCAAGCAGTATAGTAAAAGTATTTATACGACCAGCGAGCGTTTTCGCAAGGCAACGATGAGTACCTTGAAAGTAGCGATTCTCTCGACATTCGCCCTTGATTTCTTTACCACATTATCTGTTGCGGTCGTGGCGGTTTTATTAGGGTTGCGTTTGATCAATGAGGGGATCTTTTTATTTCCTGCATTAACGGTACTGATTTTAGCGCCGGAGTATTTTTTGCCAATCCGTGATTTTTCTAGTGATTACCATGCGACACTGGATGGGAAAAACGCGATGGACGCGGTTCATCAGATTTTGGACCTGCCAGAGGCACAAGGCGTGACGATTGGATTGCCAACTTGGTCAGCGGATAGTCAGTTATCCGTGGCTATGGATTATCATTATGAGGATAAATTGGGTGCGACGGTTGATTTCAAGGTTCAGGGCTACAAAAAAATTGGGATTATTGGAATGAGCGGTTCGGGTAAATCAACGTTAATCAATCTTCTCAGCGGTTTTTTACGACCGGAGGAAAGTCAGATCAGCTTTAATGAACAGGTTCTGCCCGCCTTCGACCAGCCGCAGTGGCAGGAGCAGTTAATATATATTCCTCAACATCCATACATTTTCCAACGCTCGGTGCGAGAGAATATTGCTTTTTATCATCCCCAGGCTAGTGATGCTGAAATTTTGAAGGCAATCGAAGTCACTGGCTTAACGGATTTGTTGAAGGAATTACCACAAGGGTTAGATACAATATTAGGGGAGGGCGCTCGAACCCTCAGCGGAGGACAAGCGCAACGAATCGCTTTAGCGAGAGCTTTTCTAGACCAAGAGCGCAAAATATTGCTATTCGATGAACCAACGGCTCATTTAGATATTGAGACGGAGGTAGAATTGAAGGAGCGGATGCTGCCATTGATGGATAATCATTTAGTGTTCTTTGCTACTCATCGATTGCATTGGCTGGCAGAAATGGATTATTTACTGGTCATGGATCATGGGAAGCTTGTGGAACAGGGCACATTAGAAGAACTAAAACAAAAAAATGGCGCCTTTACAAAATTGAGTCAGGCATTGCGAGGTGAAAAAGGATGAAACCAATCGGATTATTTGAAGTGCTGAAAACAGACGAATGGGTGAAGCCTTTTTTCAAACAGTATAAGAAGTCTTTGATTTTGGCGTTGACGCTTGGATTTATCACATTTTTCTGTGCAGGTGCGTTAATGTTCAACTCTGGCTACTTAATTAGTCGGGCCGCATCGTTACCGGAAAATATATTGTTGATCTATATCCCGATTGTTTTGACCCGTGCCTTTGGGATCGGTCGACCAGTCTTTCGTTATGTTGAGCGGCTAGTCAGTCATAATTGGGTGTTGAAAATGACCTCGAATCTGCGGGTGAAGTTGTATGACTCGCTGGAGCAAGACGCTGTTTTCTTTAAGCAGAACCACCGAACAGGCGACATCCTAGGATTGCTTTCAGAGGACATCAATCACATTCAGAATTTATATTTACGAACGATTTTTCCAACGATTATCGCGTGGCTGCTCTACGTCTTTATTGTTATCGGAATTGGCTATTTTTCACCCTTCTTCGCGTTGGCGATGCTTTTACTATTGGGAATCGTGGTCTTTTTACTGCCCTTATGGTCTGTTATCATCAATGGTGCAAGACAAGAGCAGCAGAAGCAAATGAAGAATCAGTTGTATAGTGATTTGACGGACAATGTTTTAGGAGTCTCGGATTGGATCTTTAGTCAACGGGGGCAGGATTATGTGAACCATCATGAAGAATCTGAGGAAGCTTTACGAGCAGTGAATCGGAAGCTTCAGAGTTTTCAGCGAAAACGCAATTTTCTGCTTCAGCTGATGTTCGGTGTGATCACGATTGCATTGCTGCTATGGACGAGTCGTCAATTTCCAGGAAATCACGGAGGAGCAGCCAATTGGATCGCAGCTTTCGTATTGTCTGTATTTCCATTGATCGATGCCTTCGCTCCATTACCAGCGGCCGCACAGGAAACTAATAGTTATCAGGATTCTATCAAGAACTTAAATGACTTACCTGCTATTAAAGACAAGCAAAACGAATCTCCTGTCGTTTCTGGCTCATTAGAGCTAAAAATTGATCAAGTACGTTATCACTATCCAGAAAGTCAAAAAGAGGTTCTATCTGGCATTGATCTAATTCTACATCCAGGTGAGAAAATAGCGATTTTAGGTCGTAGCGGCTCAGGAAAAAGTACCTTAGCCAATCTGATTCGCGGTGATTTGCGACCGACTGAAGGGGCCATTACGTTAAATGACATAGCTACTTACGCATTCGGTGATGACATCAGCAAATATCTGGGAGTCATTCATCAAACACCGTACCTGTTTCATACGACGATTGCTAACAATTTACGAATCGGAAATGAAGCGGCAGAAGAAGATGAACTTTGGCAAGTGTTAACCCGAGTTGGCTTGAAGGAACTTGTTGAAGAGTTGCCAGAGGGTCTAGAAACAATGGTGGATGAGGCCGGTCTGCGTTTCTCTGGCGGGGAACGGCAGCGTCTCGCATTGGCTCGAATCCTTCTACAGGAAGCACCGATTATTCTGTTGGATGAACCCACCGTTGGGCTTGATCCAGTCACTGAGCAGTCGTTGATCAATACCTTCTTCCATGAATTGCAGGATAAGACGGTCATTTGGATTACCCATCATCTGCAGGGAATTGATGCGATGGATCAGGTCATCTTTGTCGAAGACGGACACTTAACCATGCAAGGAAGCCCAAATGAACTCGAACAAACCAATGCCCATTATCGTAAATTAAAACAAATCGACCAAGGGATTATTTAAACCTAAGACCTCTCCAAAAAAATGGAGAGGTCTTATTTTGCCAGTTGGACTTTTTGCAGTTTGAACAAATAGAAATGAAGTTAAAGCTCAAAGAAAGTCCATAATTAAGCAGTTTAGTCCAATGGTATGCGATCGAGAATAAGAAATTTTTCGTATTCTACGAAAAATTAAATTCCAAATCAGGAGATAGCTGCCAGTAGGACTTTTTGCAGCTAAATGCTGACAGCCAAAGTTTATACAAAAAAAACAATTTCTGCTTGACTCCAACGTTACGTGTTGGTTCATACTGAGGATAAAGAAAGATATAAGGAGGAAATTGTTATGGCAAGACCAACGACAAAAAATGATTTGATTAAGGCAGGAAATGATGGGTATAAGAAACTGATGGATCTGTTAGCTTCAATACCGCCTGAAAAAGTGAATAGTCCGTTTAGTTTTAACGTAGAAAAAGAAAAGCAGGCTCATTGGTCAAGGGATAAAAATGTTCGTGATATCTTGATCCATTTGTATGAATGGCATCAACTGCTGTTAAATTGGGTGCAGGCGAATCAAGCCGGAGAGGCTAAGCAATTTTTAAAGGAAGGATATAATTGGAAAACCTACGGGGCGATGAATATTGAATTTTGGGAAAAGCATCAAACGACCAGCTACGAAGAAGCGCGCCGTCTCTTAGTGGAGAGTCACCAACAGGTGATGCAAATGGCGGAGGCTTTTTCCAATGAGGAATTGTTTTCAAAAGGAATTTTTTCTTGGGTGGGAGGAAGTACACTAGGCAGTTACTTTGTTTCGGCAACTTCAAGCCATTATGATTGGGCAACGAAGAAAATCCGAAAATTTAAAAAATCTTTGTAGCTGATCCTTTATTCCTTCAATTCACAAATTAGAGGTATTAATATCGCAAATGAAATTATAGTGTAATCCTAATCATCGGCCACTAGCGGAATGTCTGTCTGCTTGTTTTTCTGGTACAATTGAGAAAAACAGGTTGGAGGCAGAAAATGAAAAAAAGTAAGGTTGTTTTAGCCGCAGGAATTCTTGGGTCAGCGGCCTATTTAATAAAGAAAAAGCTTGAAAATGAAACGGTTACCAAGCAGCTAATCCCGCGTCATTGGGATCAGGAGGAGATCAATCAGCGAATGGCAGATTTTACTCAACAGCTAGCTGAAGGAAACATTGATGCACTTGTGACTTTCGCTTTGGGGAACGAGGCGCGCCATTTCAAATCATTCATCGGCCAAGAACTTACTTTTTTAGAAGCACATGTAGTTTCTTTGTTTAAAGTAAAAGGAGATAGCTACAATAATCTACGGGGAATTATTTCATATCGTGTCGCAACCCCCAAAAAAGAGTACACCTATTTGATGAAAATGGCACGGCTAGGAAATGCTGAACAGTTAGAGTGGTATATTCAAACTATCCTAGAGAAAGATCGAGGGATAAAATACTCGAATCAATACTTGCTGCAGCTGACGCCGGTTCGCCCACATGAGGAGCTTTGTCAGATTGAAACGGATGCAGGAACGATTACCCTTAGAGTTTTTCAGCAGGATGCACCAAAAGCCGTTAAAAATTGGCGAGGGCTTGCCAGACAAAGCTTTTACGATAATACGCCCTTCGCACGAGTAATTAAGGATTTTGTAATCCAGGGCGGTGCGCTAGATGGCTCTGGTGCTGAAGCTCAGTCCATTTACAGCGGTTATTTTGAAGACGAAGTAGATGAGGGTTTGTATCATTTCGATGGTGCTGTCTGTTTAGGGAATCACGGGCCAAATACTAATGGTAATCAGTTTTACATCGTGGAGCATAGTCAAGTAGACAAGGAGCAACTGTACCGAATGAATCTACCGTTAAAGGTTCGTTCCCATTATGAGGCAGTCGGCGGCCTCCCTGAATTAGATGGACGTTATACGGTATTTGGTCAAGTAATAGACGGAATGTCCGTGGTGCGTAAAATCGCCAATCAAGCTACGGATAGCGAAGATGCTCCGTTAGAACCAATAATGATCCGAAAAATTACCTTTAAAAGAGCCAGTCAGAAATAATCTGACTGGCTCTTGCTTTTACGATCAAAATTTCCTGTACCTTGTTGGTAAATTGGAGGAAACTATAACCCTCACTATTTTTTCTTCGCTAACCGGCTAGAAGTCCATGAGTACAGTAAAATCAATACAATTAAAACAAGCATTCGCAAAATGGCTGGTGGGCTCCAAACCCAAATAACGAAGGCGGCTAATAGAAGGTAAAGAAAGGTAGCATAAATCATAAGAACGCTCCTTTAGTTATTTATTAATCAGAAAAGAAGTACTATTTTACGGGAGATATACTGAAAAAAGTTAAGGAAGGCTTAAATCGCCTTCCTTAACTCTCTTTATAATACCATAAATTTAGTTGTATTTCAAGATTGTCTTTTTAACGACACTGTGCTATTTAGTCTCTGAAGAGGGAGGAGAAGACAATGGGAGAATTTGATATGACGTTATTTAATCAGTTTCTATCTCAGCAGACAGAAGAACCGCGAACAATGATTAATCGCCAGTTGCAGAAACATCACAAGAATTATCAACTGACAGTAGCGGATTTTTCTGATCTCACGGAGGAACGCAATCAGCTATTCAAAGAACACCGTTTACTTGATTTTAGCTGGCAAAATTCACAACAGCTAGCATTATTCTTAATGGATGAGCCTCTATTTTACAAATGCGACTACCTAGAACACTTGTCAGTTTGCCAAGCGATCTTTTACTACCTGCGGGCATATCATCCTGGTCAAACTACAGATCAAGAAATAATAGAGGAAATCGCCAGACGTTACCAGCAGTTTCAAGGAGATTTGGAGCAGCTTCAGGGCTCGTTTGAGGATTTTCCAGGATTGGAGGAAGAAGCATGAAAAATGATTTGTTTGATCCAGCGTTCTATCCCTTTTTTATGAAGAAATTGCAGGAGCGGCTAAGTGGTTCAAGCGTTATGGCGATTGATCAAGCGGAAAAAATCCAACAGTCCATCGAATTTGTCTTAGCTAACGGTGGAGAGGGAACATTGCCTGAACGCTTCGAACAAGGGAAGCAGCAGTTGAAACAGCGTCTAAATACTCTTCAGACGCTCTATCAATGGATTCAAGACAATTATCAAAGTTTTGGTATCGAATCATTAGAAGAAAGCTTAAATGAAATCGGAAATTTTTTCTCTGAGTATGATTTTGATTATGGGGCTGCGGAGGTGGATCAGGCTTTTTTAGACTATCAGCTTGCGGAACCAGTACCAGCTAACTTTGTGGGAATTGATTTTTATGAACGCTATCTGAACAATTTAGCCGCTGAGGTCCTCTTTGTCAAAGCCCTTCCCAAAGAGCAAATTTATGAACTATTGACCAATTATGAAGAGATGTTAGGCTTTGATTACCGTACTGACGTCAACAACTTATTTGAAATCGTCTTTAAACAAATGATCGGCAAATTACTCCTTGGAAAGAAGGAGATCCACACGTTGCTGTTAAATGAGATTGAAGCACAATATGTTTTACGGCGCATCCAGCAGCAAGATTATTTTCCAGAATTAGAAGTTATTTTCCAACAAAACGATTATTATCGACGATTCTTTTCCCAATTAAAAGTAAGAGTTTCTTCATTCACGGAGCCTGAGAAGGCCATTCAGTTTTTCATTCTGACAAGTATGACTAAGGAGCTGCTAGAACTTCCGTTAGCGATGCCTGATAGTGATTTTAATCAAATGATGGAAGCCTATCAGATAGCAGACGAAGAGGAGAAAATTCGACTAATTACGACTAGAATTTCAGCACCACAAGATTTCAAGGAATATCTAAAAAGTGTGGAAGAAAGCAGTGAGTTTTATAAAAATCTTTTAAAAGATATAAATAAAGACTTTTTAAAAAATTTATTGTTAGGCGTACTATCTGATTATGATTGTAGAAATTGTGAGGAATTCATTGATATACCAACGATAGATAATGAATCAGGACTTTTAAAAGATTATATAAAAACATTGGATGGAAATGACCGTAAAGCTCTTTTTCAATCAATTGAAGGGTATTATCTGCCACCAAAAGATTTTTTCTAAATTAGGCATAAAGGATAAAATACCCTTCAAATTAATGTTTTACCTAATAATGTGCTCGTGCTTTTTTGTCTATGAAAAAGAAAGTTATGAAAATATTAAATGAAAAGCCATTAAAGTAACATTCTTTCTTTCGAAATATAATATCATTTGTTATTTGACGAGCAGTATTCAACAGAAAAGTCCGTTTTTCCCTTAGTTTGTAGGTAGATAGCAGACAACCTTTGCTAAGGAGGAACGGAAAAAATGAGTACCTATTTAAAATTTATCGTAATCGCTGCGCTTTTTATTACGACAGGCGCTGCATCTGTGCTGGGAGATTCCAGCGCAAGTTCACCAAGTACGACGGATCAAACATCTGTTAAACAGTCATCAGCAAAAGAAGAGAAGAATTCTAATGTTTCAAACGAAAAAGTAGTGGAGCCTCACACTGAATCAAGTACATCAGTGAATCCATCTACGAATAGTACTTCAACGAGTTCAGAAGAAGCTTCGGCAACTTCAAGTAATGAAGGCCAGGAAGCTGCTAGTTCAGCTGCAGAGAACACTACTACTTCTTCAAAGGAAGCCGCTGAAGCAAGCAATCGACCAGCGCCAACTGTAAATGAAGCCGAGCCAACCAACGAAACGACAGCAACAGAAGAAAGTCAAAATACTGCAACTCCGGCACCTGCCACGATTGGAGCAGATCAATTAATGATCAATGGACAAGCTATTTCTTATACGAATGCAGGACAAGGAAGCGGACAAGCAATCATTGATGCCAATCCCAATCAAGTGGCTACTTGGGGTGGAGCCGTCGTTCAATCAGGAAATGACGGAGCGAACACGCATTTCATCGGTCACAATCCTGGAATTTTTAATGTCCTATTCTCATTAGGAACAGGTGCAACGATAGAAGTTTCAGATAGCGCGAACAATGTAACGACCTATACAGTTTCGCAAATCGTTACTGTAGATGATTCAGGGTTTGCTGCAGATGGTACTGACTATTGGGATCAAATTACGGGTTCTGGTGGTGGTGAACGAATTACCCTGCAAACCTGTATCAATGACGATTACAATCTGATTGTTTTTGCCAATAAATAATAAAAACGAGCAATCCTGCTAAAGCCATCAGCTTTATCTAGGACTGCTCGTTTTTTTATTGGTTTAATATCCGTTGGGAAAAATAGATTTCCTTAGCGGTTTTCATTTTGATATTGCCAAGTTCTTTTAAATGTCTTCGAGCCTCTTTTTTTTGAATCGCAACAATCAGGTTCAAAAGGTTTTCACGGTCAGAAGCGGAGAAGAAATTGTTCACGATCAATACGTTGCTGTTGTCGTAGCCTTTGATGGGATTGTTACTGATAATGATATCGTATGTCGCAAAATTTTCAAAATCCTCTGGGCCAGTGGAGATCACCGGTTCATTGAAGGTATCCACCGCAATACGCTTATTGTAATTGGCGATTAAAAAGTCTTGAAGCATTTCGGCATGCTTGCGTCCCAAGTCGCTTACGACTAGGATCGTCACCTTTTGCCTTAACTTCTCTAAGTGCAGCGGCAGGTGGGACCATTCCTTCATCAATAAGAAAAAGACATTGTTTAGGCGTATATCCGTCCATAATTCAGGAGATTTCTTTTCAATATCCTGTAAGTGAATCTTCACGATGGTAGAGAAGATCGGGTAGACAAGTTGGATTTCGCGAGCGAATTTCTGATGCTTATCAAACAGCATTACTTGACGATAAGGATAGAAATTGTATTCCACATACCATGACATCATCTCTTGCATGATCTTTCGTTTATCATCGCGATCTAAGGGATACTCGATCGCCTGAGAGATATTCTTCAAAAAGGTATCGATTTTACTATTGATTCGCACGATTTGTTCAGGATTGTCCCAATTATAAAATTCATGGAAAACCGTGCGGCTAATTTCTCTATGCCATTTTTCTGGAAGTGTAAAGTCTGTGTCTGCTAGCAGGTGCTCGGCGAAGGGGCGGCTATACTCCAAGACCTTATCGATCGTGTCCTCTTCTTCGGCATAGATACTTTCTGGCAAATAAAAGCCTTGATGCATTCGATTCAGCGTCACCATGAACAAATAGGCCGCCTCTTGAATCTCGCGATCATCTAAGGAGACATCAAAATCAGTAGAGGTCCGCATAATGAAACAGGTGGTTTCTTCGTGATCTAAAGTAAAGGGCCACTGATTCACCCCATAGGCCTCTGTAAAATACTGCTGATAAAAGAAACGCACCCAGCGTTCATCCGGCCCAGTGATTCGGAATGGGGAGCGCTCTAGCTGCAGCCCACGTCGCTTCAAGAAATCTTCCAGAGCATTGACCATTCGATAAAAGGACGCTTCACTCATGAATAATTCATTGATCCAATAATCCGCGTCTTGATTTGATTCATACAGCATTTTTTCAACAAATTGAAATTCGTTCGATTCATGATAGATCAGTCCATAGACATTTCCAAGCTTATTTGAGGTAATATTGTTCAGACGAACCCCTTGAAATTTTGAGTACTCGATATAAATATAGTCTCCCCAAAACTCATTGATAAAATCAATGTCAGATAAAAGCGTTTTGACAGAACAATCGACTGTCTGAGCGGCTTCTTTAATATCGCACCAAGAGGGCAGCTGATCCAAAAACTCGACGAATTGAATTCGACGATACGTAGAGGAGTTAAGTAATTGTTTCATATTGACTCCTTTCGAAAATAATTTTTTATCATTATAATTTTACCGATTTTCTTCAAAAAAAGCGAGCTATTTAGCTAGATAATAGGGAAAAAGGTCAATAATAAAGAATTAATTCGAGTATTTTCTCCTTCTGGGCTATGTTATGATAGAAAAAAACGAAGGAGCGAAAAAAACTTGATCACATTAAAAAATATAGCGGCACCTAAATTAGATGAGAACGTTTTGCCAGTTTTGTTAACAGATGAGACGCTGGCCGCACGTAAAACCAATTTATTGAAAAAGATGCAGCAGGAAAATTATGATGCTGTTGTGATATACGCAGACTTAGAGCATGGAGGAAATTTTGAATATTTTACTGGCTTTGTCCCCCGCTTCGAAGAGGCCTTGCTCGTTATTCATCAAAACGGTGAAGCCTACTTAGTTTTAGGCAATGAAAATCTAAATAAGGTCTCATTTGCTCGGATCGAAGCGTCAGCCGTTCATATGCCTCATTTCTCACTGCCAAATCAACCAATGGAAACCACTCTTAGCGTGCCAGAAATTTTGAAACAAACCAGGCTTGAACAGGCGACATCAATCGGTTTGATCGGCTGGAAAAACTTCACTAGCCAGCAAGAAGAGAATACGGTACTTTATGATATGCCGTACTTTTTAGTGGATGGATTGAAGAAAGTCGCGCCTGACGCGGCATTAAAAAATGCAACGTACTTGATGATCGGAGAAAACGGTCTGCGTACTACGAATAACGCTAACGAAATCGCTCATTACGAATTTGGCGCGATGCTTGCTGGAAATTGTATTCTCACTGGTATGGATCAATTGGCCCTTGGAAAAAGTGAAATGGAAGTGGGCGCCTACTTAAATAACTATGGGCAAACACCAAGTGTAGTGACGATCATGGCTACAGGCGCTCGGTTTGAGAAGGCGAATCTCTATCCCACTGGGAAAAAAATCCAGCTAGGTGATCGGATTTCAATGACTACCGGATATAAAGGCGGCTTGCAAAGTCGTGGAGGCTATGCGGTAAATACAAAAGAAGAGTTGCCCGAAGTTGAAAAGGACTATTTGGATCGTGTCGCAAAGCCGTACTTTAATGCCGTGAAGACTTGGCTTGAAACCATCACCACCGATCTATCAGGTGAAGTACTATACAACAAAATTGAAGAAGTCTTGCCAAAGGATCAATACGGCTGGCATCTGAATCCGGGACATCTATGCGCGGATGAGGAATGGCTGTCTTCTCCTGTCTATCCTGCATCAACTGAGAAAATCAAAAGTGGCATGCTCTTCCAATTTGATATCATCCCTTCTGTCCCTAGTTATTCTGGCGCTAGCTGTGAGGGAGGGATTGTGTTGGCGGATGAGTGCTTGCGCAGTGCCATTCAAAAAGAGTATCCAGAGATGTGGTCACGGATGCAGGCACGTCGCCGCTATTTAATAGAAGAACTCGGGATCGAAGTGAGTGAAGAGGTCTTACCGACGAGTAACGCAACGGCATATTATCGCCCGTTTTTCTTAAACAAAGAAGCTGCCTTTACGGCAAAATAATAGGATATCTACCCTCAAGGACGAGAAGTCCTTGAGGGATTTTTCATTTTCACAAAAATATTTGAAAATTTCGAACTAATACTTAAGACTGATTTTTTAGGTATGGCATGGAAAATTTGTGATGAAAACGCTATACTTTTATTAGACAGGCAGTCGGTCACAAAAGAAAAGGGATGAGAATCATGCGTATTTCAAAGGACCCAATTATTCGAAAAAATGAAATTTTGGATGTCGCTAGTAAATTGTTTGCTGAAAAGGGCTTTGATCATACCAGTACCAGAGAGATTATTGATCAAGCCGGAATTGCCAGAGGGACGTTGTATTATCACTTCAAATCAAAGGAAGAAATTATGGATGCTTTAGTCGAGCGAACGACGGCTGAATTGTTTGCTGCGGCAAAAAAAGTCGCTGCTGATCAGACGATCCCTGTTTATCAGCGCTTTGTTCAGACGGTTCTTGCTTTGCGTCTAGATACTTCTGATGGGGAGGATATGATGGATTTTGTTCACAAGCCGCAAAATGCGTTAATGCATCAGAAAATGCAGACAGCAGTGGTCACAGAAATCACCCCCGTACTAGCAAGTATCGTAGAAGATGGGATTCAGCAGGGCATTTTTCAGACGGATTATCCATATGAAACGATGGAGATGGCAATTGTTTATGCAACTGCCGCTTTTGACGATCAGGAACTAGTTCCACAAAGTGAAGAAATACAGCTACAGCGCGTGTCAGGGTTCTTTTATCTTTTGGAACGAATGTTAGGTGTTGAAGAAGGGAAGCTAGCAAAAGAAATGGAGGGAATGTTCGAGTAATTCGTGAAAAAAAATGAAGGAGGAACGGGTTTTATGTATGGTAGGTTAATCACAAATGACATTAAGAAAAGCAAGCTGGTGACGGCTGCGACGACGATCTTTATCGCCATTACAGCAATGCTGGTCTCGTTGGCGGCAATTTTAGTCATCAATCTGGCGGGTTCCATTGACGGGATGATGGAACGGGCGAAGACACCGCATTTTATGCAGATGCATTCAGGGGCGATCAATCAAGGAAAACTAGAGACTTTTGCCCAATCTCAGCCAAACATAGACGAATGGCAAGTGTTGGATTTCTTGAATGTCGAGAATAGTGAGCTGTTCATTGCAGGAAAAGCGATGACGGACAGCGTTCAGGACAATGGCTTCTCGGTACAAAGTGAAAAATTTGATTTTCTGGTTGATACAAAGGATCGGATTGTTCAGCCAGCAGTTGGAGAGGTCTATTTACCGATTCTTTATGAGCGAGAAGGAATGGCTAAAAAAGGCGATTCAGTAGAAGTCAACGGGCACAAGCTGAAGGTCGCAGGTTTTATCCGTGATTCACAGATGAATGCCTCTCTTTCATCATCCAAACGCTTTATTGTAAATCAAAAGGACTATCAAGCACTTGAGAAACACGGCAGCGTCGAATACTTGATTGAGTATCGTGTCAAGGATACGGAGAAAATTAGTGCGCTGGAAACAGCGTATCTAAAAGCCGAACTTCCAGCAAATGGACCGGCGTTGACAGATACACTCTTTCGTATGATGAACGCGTTATCTGATGGTGTGATGATTGCGGTTATTTTACTTGTCAGCTTATTGATGTTGGCAGTCGCCTTTCTATGTATTCGTTTTACGCTGCTATCAAAAATTGAAGACGATTACCCAGAGATAGGTGTCTTAAAAGCGATTGGGCTGCGAAATTCTGATGTGAAACGCTTGTATTTAGTAAAATACGCGGCGATTGGGTTGGTCGGCTGTTTCTTGGGCTATCTGCTTTCCTTTGCTTTTCGAGGGATGCTATTACAAAACATCCAGCTTTATATGGGAAAAAGCGGCAATCAAGGCTTATCGCTTTTGGTAGGACTTTTAGGAACGGGACTGATTTTCGCGGGTGTCATGCTTTATGTCAATCTAGTATTGCGACGTTTCCGAAAAATTTCTGCGGCATCGGCTATTCGCTTCGGCGCGTCACAAGACCGCGTTCGAGGGGGAAAAGGCTTCAAGCTTGCGGGCTGCACCTTTCCTAAGGTGAATGCTTTATTAGGGATCAAGGATGTTTTATCACGGAAGCGGCTTTATTTAACCCTGTTTATGGTGTTGTTACTGTCTTCCTTCATCTTGATTTTGCCGCAAAATTTATATAGTACGGTGTCATCTGACAGCTTTTCTCGCTACATGGGCATCGGGCAATCTGATTTGCGTTTGGATATCCAGCAAACCGAGAATATTCCGGAAAAAACTGCGGAGGTTATGGATACCTTGGAAAAAGACAACCAAATAACCAAGTCGGTGGCATTGACGACGAAGGCTTTCTCGTTAATGAAAAAGGACAAGGCAGAGGATCGATTAAAAATTAAACTAGGAAACCATCGCGTCTTTCCAGTCGAATATACTGAAGGAAAAGCACCTACAAAGTCTAATGAAATCGCGTTATCAAGCGCCTTATCAGATGACATAGAAAAAACGCTGAATAGTACTTTAACGATTCAGACTTCACAGGGAAATAAAAAACTAAAGGTATGCGGCATTTATTCTGATGTGACCAATGGTGGGAAAACAGCGAAAGCGGCCTTTACTGATCGAAACGCCGCAACCATGTGGTGTACGATCAGCGCCAATGTGAAAAGTGACGTGACACCGAGACAAATCGCAAAAAAATATAGTACAAAATTCAGCTATGCCAAGGTTTCAGATATCAAGCATTATATGCAACAGACCTATGGATCGACTATCCAAACAGTTGCTGCCGCCGCAAAAGTAGCGGCGATTGTCGCGTTAGTCATTACCGCTTTGATCGTATTATTGTTCATTAAGATGCTGCTGGCAAAAGATCGTCATGAACTGGCGGTTTTAAAAGCACTAGGCTTTACAAACCAAGATATTCGCCAACAATACTTCATGCGTTCCTTACTGATTGTTATTTTGGGAACCGTTGTTGGAACACTTCTAGCAAGTACGTTAGGTGGACAAGTGGCGGGGGTAGCGATGTCTATGATGGGGGTCAGCACCTTCCGCTTTTCAATCAATCCGCTAGTCAGTTTTGTTCTCTGTCCAGTGGGCATGCTGCTAGTCACACTACTTGCTACAACGCTAGCGACAGCTTCATTACAAAAAATAAAAATCAGCGATAATATAAAGGAATGATGACGATGAAAAAAATGATAGTTGGTACAAATATCGAAAAGTCTTTTGGACAAGAAAAGATTCTGCGAAATGTTTCAGTGGAAATTGAAGCGGGAGAATTTGTCTCGATCATGGGACCTTCAGGCTCAGGGAAAACTACTTTGATGTTTGCCCTAAGCGGTATGGACGAAATAGATGAGGGCAGTGTCCAGTTTGATGGCAAGGAATTAGCAACGCTCTCAGAAAATGCCTTAGCGGATCTGCGAAGAAAGCAAATGGGCTTTGTTTTTCAACAGCCTACCTTATTAAAGAATTTGAATGTATTGGATAATATCGTGCTGCCTGCTCAAAAAGGCAATGAAAAACAAGCCGGTAATTTAATGAAAAAAGGGCAAACATTGATGGAAAAGATGGGAATCGCTGGTCTTGAGCAGCGGGACATTACACAAGTTTCTGGCGGACAGCTGCAGCGAGCAGGAATTTGTCGGGCGCTTATGGGTGATCCGCAAATTATTTTCGGAGACGAACCTACAGGGGCGTTGAATTCTAAGTCCGCCCAAGAAATCATGACTCTCCTGTCGGAAATCAACCAGCAGGGAACCGCGATTTGTTTGGTAACCCATGACGCCAAGGTCGCTGCTCAAACGCAGCGTGTGCTCTTTATGAGTGACGGTCAGATCGTCAGCGAAATGCAATTTTTCCCAGAAGATGACTTGAATTTAGAGGAGAAAATGGTTCAAGTGACAGAGAAAATGCGGGAAATTGAGATTTAATTAGTGATAAACAGAAGTGAGCTGGGAAGTGTTGTCATATCCCAGTTCGCTTTTTACTTGTTTTTCGTGCTAAGCTAGAGGAGAAGAGGAGAGCGGAAAATGATTGAAAGTCGATTATTACAGATTCTTTTTATCTTATTAGAAAAGGGCTCCATCACTGCACCAGAGCTGGCGGAAATGTTTGAAGTCTCCCCTCGAACAATTTATCGCGACATCGATGCGTTGAGTGCGGCTGGTGTCCCCATATATGCGGTTAGAGGAAAAGGCGGTGGCATCTTCATTCAGGAAAATTATGTTCTGGATAAGCAGCTAGTTTCTGACGATGAACAAAGAGAAATTTTACTTGCCCTCCAAAATCTCATGCTCACTAACGGAACAACGACGAGTCCGTTAGCTTCGAAGCTCAGCAGACTTTTCAAAAAAGACCCGATAGATTGGCTGGAAATTGATTTTACAGATTGGAGCGGTCAACGTACGCACCTTTTCGAAGAGCTTCAGCGGGCCATTCTTACGAAACAAGTTATCCAAATCAGCTACCTCAGCAGCAAAAGCCAGTACACCCAACGAGAACTTGAACCCTTAAAACTCGTTTTTCGCGAGAAAGCTTGGTATCTTTACGCTTTTTGCCGCTTAAGAGGAGAATGCCGATTATTTAAAATTACTAGAATTCGGGAGTTAAGACGATTATCTGATACTTTTGTACGTGAGGTCCCTAAAAAGGTCTTCTCAGAAAAGCAGACACCGCCAGAAAATGTCGTTGAACTGACGTTGTCCTTTGATGAAGCCATGGCGTATCGCGTCCAAGAAGAATTTGAAAACATAATTCAAAGGGAAGATGGTACGACGATAGTGACCATTCGTTTTTCCGATGATGAGTCAACGATGAACTATCTTTTCTCATTTGGTGATCATTTAGAGATCCTAGACCCGCCAGAATATCGTAAAAAAATGGCGGATCGCATTGAAAAACTGCTAAACAAATACAGAACTTGACACTGGCTTACAAGTTTTACTTGATACACTAAAATAAAAAGGAGGCGGTATCAATGAAACCCATACTAAAGGACAAAGAAGAATTTCCCACCATTGAAAATTTAGCGAACCATCTATCTGAAAAAGATTTGCTGCTGTATCAACAGTTATTAGAGTCGATTCATGAGTATTCTTTTCAAGAGGACTGGAACTATTACAACGACGGCCACAATTGGCTGAGTAAAATCCTATTCAAAAAGAAAAACCTCGGCTGGATCTCCATTTGGGAAACCGGTGTAAAGGTGACCGTCTATTTTGGTGAAAGGGTTTGGCCGCAGCTTGTCGCTAACGAATTATTCAGCAAGCTTGAAGCCAACGATGCATCAATTCAGAAATCAGGCAAATTAAACGCTGTGCTGATTCCGATTCAAGACGAAGAAAGCTTGCAAGTAGCCGTTGCACTGATTAACTTGAAAAAGACGATAAAGTAGGATAGTGGAAGATTTGTGTGAGGGAATAAAAACATTTCGCATGGAAAGAAATTTTCAAACGCAAATGAATGTTACTATGCATTTGAATAGACCGACTTGCTTTTGAAAGCTTGTCGGTCTATTAGTGTTTTTTCAGGAGAGCCTTCATTCGAATCGGACATCCTCTTTCTCTACATAAAGCATTGTTTTCATCATAAATACTAAAACGAGTTTTCTTAGTTCAAAACAGATATAAAAGGTTACAACTTGTACCTGCTTAATAGTTTTTCGATCAACTTCGTATATTCTTGTCTTAGTATTTCTGGTTCTAGTATTTCCGCATGTTCACCAAACCCGAGAAAATAATTGGTAAAAAAGGGAAGCTCATTATTATTAAACTCTCCCACAAGAAGAATGTCATTTTCTTTAGCTTCGAGTCTCATATTTGGAAATGAATTTCTTAAGAAGTATTCTTTTCCCTTACCAGATAAGCGCACCCTAAAGGGGATATCTCGGTATTCCTTTTCCTGTGTAGTTAAGATTTTTTCCGTTTCTTCTTCAGAGAGAGGGGACGGATAATCCAATTCTATTTCAATATCCTCTATATAGTCGCAGCGATAGGTTCTCTTTTCTTTTTTTTCTATATCTATGGCGATGCAATACCAATAGCCATCCATTAAAGTTAGGCGAATAGGCAAAATTCGCTTAACTTTTTTTGTATAGCGAGTATATAAAATTTTGAGGGGTTCCTTTTTTAAAATGCTGGCAAACAATGCTTCTAAATTTTTCGTGGTTTCAATTTGATGTATGCCCATATAATGCACAGAATCAGTTGCCTGGGCTATCCGCTTTTGTTTCTCAGCACTGAAAGTGTTAAATAGTTTTCTTTGGATAGTGGAATACTCGCTGCCAAACGGTGATCCAGATAACAGGCTTAAAAGCTGCATTGAAAAAAACACACTAAAAATTTCTGCCTCTGTAAAATAAATTGGCGGTAATAGTGAAGAGGGAAGGACTTTGTATCCACCGTATCTTCCATTTTTAACATACATCGGTACACCTAAACGCTCCAGTTCAGCTAAATCTCTTAATGCTGTACTTCTAGAAATCTGAAATTCGCGCATTATATCAGTTAGGTTGAATTCTTTATGACTATTTACGAAAAAAAGTTCTTGCTGAATACGTTCTGATTTTTTCATATAGACTCCTTTATAAGTGTCATAAACTGACACCTTTGAATCGTATACTTAGTCTATCATATTGAGAGGGAGTTTTATTATGGCACAGAGTAAATTATTTTTAGTATCGTCATTTGCGGATGTTTCAGATGAATTGATATCTTTTGAGACCGTATTACAGGGAAAAACAGTTACTTTCATTCCTACAGCAAGTAAGGTTGAAAAAGTAAAGTTTTATGTGAATGCAGGGAAGAAGGCTTTGGAAAAAAAGGGGTTAATCGTTGATGAATTGGATATTTCTGTTGAGCAAAGAGATATTGTGGAGCAAAAATTAAGAGGAAATGATTTTATTTATGTTTCTGGTGGAAATAGCTTCTATTTGATGCAGGAGCTAAAAAAAAGCGGAGCTGACATCATTATTAAAAGGGAGATAGCAAATGGCAAGCTCTATATTGGAGAATCTGCTGGCGCAATTATTTTGTCTAAAACAATTCAGTATATCCAAAATATGGATTCTCCAGAGAAAGCGCCAGAGTTGGTTTCTTATGATGGATTAGGTGTTGTAGATTTTTATACGTTGCCACACGACAATGAGATTCCTTTTAAAGAGATCAGCAAAGAGATTAAAGATAACTATAGAAACGAATTAACTATCTGTCCGATACGTAACAATGAAGCAATTCTAGTAGAAGGAAATAGCAAAAAAGTCGTAAAAGTAAAGAAGTAGTTTTTTTCACCGTAAAAGGTCTAGTTTATTATGAGTATATCCTAACGCTGACGTATTCCAACTAATTTCTGATCCGTTAGTTTTTATTCAAGTAAGTTTAAATGAAAATCCTTTTTTGAATGCCGAACATAATTAATAAATTAATCACTTCAAAAATGAATGTAAGAATTATGTAGAGCCTAGCAATCGGACGTCATCCAATGTCCGATTGCTTTTTTATGTTCAATCAAGTGGTGAGAAGACATTTTATGGTTTGAGAATAATGTTAGTTTTTCTCAAACCATAAAAGAGGAAAAACGAAAGAGCTGATTAAGCTAGGATTTTGATAAGAATTAACTGATGAGATATTTTTTGTTTTTAATTAGCAGCAATGAAATTTTTTGTAGAAAAATTTGACTTTAATTTTTAGAGCACGAATCATTTTTTATTTAATAGAAGAAATGATTTTTAACATTAAGCAGCAATTAAATGAATAATGAATGATCAGTTGAAGCAATCTGAAACGAGTTCAGATGATTCGTTGTACGATCATGTGCACCAGTTGATCACAGAACGACGATTGACAATGAATTAGCCCCAAACTAGGTTAATAAGACATGAGAATTGAATCTAGTAACAACTGGCGCATAACTACATGTTCATTTAATTGATTTTGTATGAGATGAAGTTAGTTTGGAAGATCGACACAAGAATGGCGGATCTGATGGCTGAAGACGTCGAACAAGAAGAAATTATGTTTTCGTAACAATATCTATTTTCCCGAAAGCATAAAAATTATTGTACCAGGATTAGTAAAATATGGCTGATTTGAGCTTTTTTAGCCTGATTTTAATGTGTAGCACATTTTTATTATGATTCGAGTTTAAGCACGTTCATACTAAATTACGCCCAAATGAAACCTCGAATAATTAATAAAACATCTCTGATGTGTCGATATTTCCTTTAAAATCAATCCGTTCAAGCCTGTCTCTTATACACATCTCCGAGCCCACGAGACGCGTA
>ERZ1026976.169-NODE-169-length-28797-cov-6.474045_pt1 | contig 28797 bp, 24 predicted proteins | sample MGYA00519293_ERZ1026976 | MGnify/ENA primary metagenome ERZ1026976 (study PRJEB26926, sample SAMN06164671) | human gut metagenome | biome: ENVO:00009003; feature: ENVO:2100002; material: ENVO:00002003 | host: Homo sapiens | place: USA | collected 2012 ... | reverse complement strand
GGAGCCTGGGTTGCAAGGGAGGCGGCGGTGAGCCTCCCTTGCACGTTCACGGGTATCTGCGCTTCACAGAAATGACTCCGCTGAGGTGAACGGAACCCTATGCTGCAATAAAATATTCTCCATAATGCTTAACTGGCTGGCATTACAGCACCAGCTGTCCCTTTTTATTTTCAACGCTGACTGCTGAAATAAAAATCATCCATTAACAGCGATTCCAGATACTGTTCATCCTCGCGCATAAAACTCACTATCAGATTGACCGCCTGCGGGTAAAACCCCTGTTCATCTCGCGCCAGGCAGGCATCGCGTAGCAATGGCGCCCAGCACATCATATGGTGATGCAAAAAGTAATACTGCGCAGATACCGCCTCCTCTTTAGCAACCATCTTCGCCATCAATGCCAGTTGAATGGCGATATGATCGGATGGCTCATTTTCCCGCGCGGTCAGACCGTGTTCGATCAGCAGCACATTCATTTGCTGACGTTCTGCTGACGCGGTCGTATGCGGATAGTGCCCTGCATAGGGAGAAACTCCGCCAGGCGGCGCCAGCAGAAACAGCGAGGCAAAATCCGCGGCGAGTTCCAGCTGTCGGGAATCACGGCGTAAAATCCGGGTCAGACTACGCTCAAAATGCTTAACCTTGCCAGACAATCCAGGAATCGCCGCCAGTGAGACAATCCACGCCCGATTATCGTCGTTTTCAAGGCTGGCAAGTTGCTTTTCGTCCAGCTCACGGAACAGCAATTGCGAGAACCACTGGTACATGTCCACCCGCTGCTGATGTATTTGGTTATGCTGCACTTCCCCCCTCCTCTTTTACTGTCTCCGGGCCGCCGAATGCCGTTACCGGTGGCGCTTTTTTCTGCTGATAACGTTCGACCTCCACCAGCACGGTATGCGCTGAAGGGCCTTGCGCCAGCTGTGAAGTACCAATATCGGCGCTCAGGACATTCGGGTCGCCATAAGTGCATAACGTCCCGGCTTTTCCCCCCTCCTGCGGGGAATACCACGCCCCTTCATGAATGCGGATTACGCCAGGGGTAAAATCCGGGCTAATCACCACCCCAGCCAGCACCTGACCACGGTCGTTGAAGACGCGAGCGATATCACCTGCTTTCAGACCACGGGCAGTGGCATCCTGCGCGCTGATATAAAGCGGTTCTCTTCCGGCAACCGCATAGGTATTGCGAAACGCCTCGCTCGAGCACAACTGCGAGTGCAGACGTTTATCAGGATGGCAGGATTGCAGATGCAGCGGATATTTATTTTTTTTAGCGGCATGATTACGTTCAAACGGTTCCATCCATACCGGATGACCGGGACAATCCTCGTAAGCAAAGCCAGCAATGGTTTTACTGTAGATTTCAATCAGACCTGACGGCGTTCCCAGGGGATTAAGATCTGGTTGGTCGCGAAACTCACCGTGACGCACCCACGGCTGTCCGGCCGGATATTCAATGTATCCTTCGCCCTGCCAGAACGTAGTAAAGTCCGGTAAGGAGACACCGAGCGACGCGCCCATCTTCACGCCTTCGTCGTAGAGCGCCTGTATCCACTGCATTTCATCACGGTTCTCGCGGTACACCGCCTCTTTGTCAAAGCGCTTACATAATCCGGCAAAAACGTCAAAATCATGCCGCGCTTCATATTGCGGTTTAACAATCTGATGCAGGGCCATCAGCCCTTTGTTCGAATGCGTACCAAACTGTTCAATATCGTTACGTTCAAAGCGGGTGGTAACAGGCAGGACGATATCGGCAAATCGACACGACGCGGTCCATTGATGATCCAATACCACCACGGTTTCCAGCTTCTTCCATGCCTTGATCATGCGATTACGATCCTGCTGCGCATGGAATGGATTCGCCGCGCTGTAGATCGCCATTTTAATATCAGGCCAGGTTAACGTTTCGCCGTTAAAGGCAACCTTTTTGCCCGGCTCCAGCAGGCAGTCAACGATGCGTGAGGTGGGGATATGCTCCGATGCGCCGCGAAAATCCGCTTTATACTTCGCCGGTGGAGGATTCGCGATCCCTCCCAGCCCGGACAGTACAGGTCCGGTGGATGTCACCGTACCACCGCCGTTGTAATGCCAGCCAAACCCTACGCCGCCGCCCGGCAAGCCAATTTGCCCAACCATACTGGCCAGCACCACCAGCATCCAGGGATACTGTTCGCCATGATGCATGCGTTGTACGCACCAACCGCCCATAAATTGGGTCCGGCCTTTGACCAGCAAGCGGGCGAAATCACGGATCTGCTCCGCCGTCAGGCCACAGATTTGCGCTGCCCATTCGGCATTTTTCGGCTGCTTATCACTCTCCCCAAGCAGATAGGGCAAAAACTGCTCAAAACCCACGGTGTAATCGTTAATAAACGCCGTGTCATACAGTTTTTCTTCATACAGCGTATGGGCGAGTGCCAGCATTAGCGCGACATCGGTTTGTGGTCGTAGCGCCAGTTGTTCACAGCCAAGGTAGTTTTGCGATTTGCTACGCACTGGATCGACGCTGATAACGCGCATTTTACCCTGCGCAACCGCTTCTTTAATCTGTTGCCAGTAGCCAAACGCATCGTGATCGGGAACCAGGAACTCGATCTGCAAGTTTTTGATCGGATCGCACCCCCACAGCACGATGGTATTACTGTTCTGAATAACCAGCGGCAGTGACGTTTGCTGTTCATAAACTTCCAGCGAACCAATCACATGCGGCAAGATAACCTGCGCAGCTGCTGCAGAGTAGTCGCCAACGGTCGTCACATAGCTACCATGCAGACCAAGCCCTCTGTCCATCGCCCCGCCCGCTTTATGGTATTTCCCTACCATTTGCCAGTCGGCCAGCCCGGTAAATACCCCCGATGAGCCGTAGGTTTTTTGTACCCGTTCCAGCTCTTCGTAAAACAGATCCAGCGCCTGATCCCAGCTTACCCGCACAAAACGATTATCTCCGCGCTGGCTGCGATCCGATTTCTCGCGTTTACGTAACCAGTCCAGACGAACCATTGGATAACGCACCCGCGACGGGTTATAGACCACTTCACGCACCGCGTTCAGCATATCGCAAGGGTATTTGTCATGTTTGAAAGGCCGGGTTTCTGTCCACTCGCCGTTGACAACCTTGGCTTCAAAAGCGCCAAAATGCGAACCGGATTGAATCCACTGTGCGGGGTTTTCTCCCGCTGCCCATACTTTTGATATCAGCGGATTCGGCGCCAGCGCACTGGCCGCGCCCACCGCCAACATACCGCTCAGAAAACGGCGGCGAGACGGGTTAAATTCATGAATATCCATATATTTTCCTTAATTTTTGTTAGGTTCAGAGACATCGCTGGCATGGGTCTGGAGGTATTTCAACAACGTACGTTCTTCCACCGGATTCAGTCGGTAATAGGTGGACATCGCTTTCAATCCGGCGATCCAGCCGTTGGCGGTATATCGGGTCGTAGGAGGAGTGCTATGACAGGCGCTACAGGTGGATTGCAGCATTTGATCCGAATATTCCCAGATCGGTGCAATATTGCTGATAAGCCCCTGGGCGGAGGTCCAGGCGGTCACGCTCACCTGCTGCCATTGCTGGTGTGAGTCAGGATCGACCTGGGTTTGTAGTACTTTTACGTTCGCCATCAAGGCATCATCAAGCACGGCCGAGAACACACGCTTACCCATATACTGGGTTATCACCCGCCCGCGTCCTTTGCTTTCACGCCAGCCCGTCAGTTCAAGCTGCACGTTGCTGCCCTCTTTTTTCAGCACTTTGACCTCGGTGGCAGGAAATAACAGCGCTTTACCTGCGGGGCTTCCGGCCGTTGCCGTCAATGCTTTTTCGCTTAACGAGAACAGCGTGCTCGCATTCGATAAAGACGCTCCCTGCTGCTGCAACTGCTTATAGCGATCGCGGAAACCGCTGCTCATATCGGGTTTGTGATGGGCAATACCTTTATGGCAATCAATACAGTTGCTGTCTTTTGCCGCCGCCGCGGTCATTTGCGCCGCCGCATTCGCAGATTGTTTGCCGTGATCCATCGCCTCATAGCTGTGGCAAGATTTACATGCCGCCGAATGGTTAGCGCTCATTCGCGCCCACTCTCGCTGGGCCAATTCCGCTCGTTTTGCGGCAAATTTTTCCGGGGTATCAATCGAAGGAGAGATAAAGGTGTGGTAGAGGTCGTTTAAGGCTTCCGTTTTACGAACCAGCGTCGGGACGATCCCTGGCGGAATATGACAATCCTTACACTCAGCACGCACGCCAGAAGCATTGCGAAAATGCACGCTGGTTTTATATTCCTCTCCTGGTGTGCGCATCGAGTGACACGATAAACAAAATTCGGTGGTACTGGTGTAATGAACGCCTTGCCACGTCCCCCAAATTGCAAGGGCCATTGCTACTGCCCCGACGAATGCGCACCACAGTGCGTTCTTTCTTATCCACGACATGCTTGCCTCCATTTTTTTAATAGCGACACGCTAAGCGATCATAAAAATCAAAAATAGAGACAGTAAAAGCAGCTTATAGGAACAGCATCTACTCTATGAGGTGCATCAAAACGTAAAGAAGAGAAGCTCGTAATATAGTGCGTATATATACATAAGGAATTCCTCATGCTAACACTGACTCTCGATCGAGAAAGCCGTACCCCGCTGCAATTGCAGATATTTCAATTTTATTTCCAGGCCATTCAGCGCGGTGATTTGCTTTGTGGAGATAAACTTCCCTCTATTCGCGAGCAGGCACAGGTATTAAACGTTGCCAAAATAACGGTCGTGATGGCCTATGATAAGCTCATGGCCGCGGGATTAATTAAGAGTCGACAAGGTATCGGCTACGAGGTCATCTTCACCACACCTGTACGCACAACGCCAGCAATCGTGCCCGTCGCGCAGGGTTCCCCGCCGATGAAACCTAAAGCGGCTGGGATCCCCACCGATGTTTATGCAGAGCCTGGGCGAGAGTGCTATTGCCAAATGAGCGTTCCCGATCCCAATGCTTTTCCCTGGTCAAGCTGGCGCAAATGGAATAACGCCCCCAGCGTCCTCAAGGAACAATTATTCACCCGATATCATTCACCAAATGGATTATTTTCACTGCGTGAACAATTGGTCAGATACCTTAATTTATCTCGCGGTATTAATACTCGAGCAGAGAACATCATTATTACTAACGGGATTCAGGAAGGACTGTCACTGCTCAGTCAACTCTTTATTAACCATCATACTTTCAGTCAGCAAAAAAAGTGCCATATTGTAACCGAGTCCCCTTGTTATTCGGGGGCCTGGCATCTGTTTAATTATTACGGCGCAGACATTACGCCAATTGCTGTCGATAACCACGGACTGCAAACAGATAATTTACCGGAATATGCTACCCAGCTTTGTTATGTTACTCCAGCGCATCAGTATCCGCTGGGTAGCGTCCTGTCACTGGAGCGGCGTCAGGCATTATTAACATGGGCGCAGCGCGTCGGCGCTTACATTATTGAAGACGATTACGATGCCGTTTTTACCTATGGAGAAAATCCCCTTCCCGCGCTGAAAGCCATGGATTATCACAACCGGGTTATCTATATAGGGACATTTTCCAAAACATTGGGACCAGGAGGACGTCTTGGCTATCTCATTTGCCCTGACGAACTGCTTCCGGCCGTACAGAATATGAAAGCGCTCAACAATAACGGGAGCCAGTGGTTGTTGCAGCAATTTTTGGCCGAATTAATGCAAAATCAGGTGTTTTATACGCATATCAGCAAGCTGGCCTGCAATTATGCGGCACGTCTTACGCTATTACGCGACGGCCTATCCGCACTGTTTCCCGAAGGGAAAATCGCTGGCGCAACGGCAGGTCTGCACCTCTCATTACGCATTGCCTGGTTCCCCGAAATTATCGCCAGGCTACAACAACGCTGCCTGCTCGCCGGGATTCGTTTCGATACGTTGCCAGATATAGAGAATGGCTCAGAAGCCGCATGGCGTGAAGAGAACAGCGACGCAGTTATGTTTTTTGGATTTGGTGGATTGCAGTTACAGCAGATAAAAAGAGTCCTGGCGGTACTGGAGCAGGCGCTATCGCAGCCTTAATGGATTACAGGGATCGAGCCTGCCGCTCAATCCCTGTTGTTCGCCTTACAGCAGATCGCGGAACTGTGTTTGTTTCAGCGCCAGCTCAACGCCACGGACTTCCGCCAGTCCTTTCAGACGACCAATCGCAGAGTAGCCCGGGTTGGTTTTTTTATGCAAATCATCAAGCATCTGGTGCCCGTGATCGGGGCGCATCGGGATTGGACGCAGATCGCCCGCCTTTTTACGACGCTGCTCTTCGCTCAGAATCGCCGCCACCACCGATACCATATCCACATCGCCCTGCAAATGCGCACCTTCGTGGAAGGTTTTCGGGTTATCTTCACGGCAAGTTGAACGCAGATGCGTGAAGTGAATACGATCGCCAAAGGTTTCAATCATTTTCACCAGATCGTTATCGGCGCGTACGCCGTAGGAGCCGGTGCACATGGTGAAACCGTTATTGATGCTGTCGACGGTGTCTTTCAGCCACTGCATATCTTCGATGGTCGAAACGATGCGCGGCAGGCCAAGGATCGGACGCGGCGGATCGTCCGGGTGTACGGCCAGACGCACGCCGACTTCTTCTGCCACTGGCACTATCGCCCGCAGGAATACCGCCATGTTATTGCGCAAGTCGTCTTTGCTGATGCCGTCATATTCAGCAAGGCGCGCACGGAACTGATCCAGGGTATACCCCTCTTCGGCACCGGGCAGACCTGCGATGATATTGCGCGTCAGTTTTTCAATATCGGCCTCGCTCATGGCATTGAAATAGTCCAGCGCCTGGCGTTGTTCTTCCGGGGTGTAATCCGCTTCAGCCCCTGAACGTTTGAGGATATGCAGCTCAAAGGCAGCAAAAGCGATCTGGTCAAAACGCAGCGCTTTGGAGCCGTCCGGCAACTGATACTCGAGATCAGTACGCGTCCAGTCGAGGATCGGCATGAAGTTATAGCACACGGTATCGATGCCGCAGGTCGCCAGATTACGGATACTCTGCTGATAGTTAGCAATCCACGTTTGATACTGACCAGAGTGCGTTTTGATATCTTCGTGGACGGGGATACTTTCCACCACTGACCAGGTCAGCCCTTTTTCAGCCAGAATAGCCTGCCGCTTTTTAATCTCTTCTACCGGCCAGACTTCACCGTTGGCAATGTGGTGCAAGGCGGTCACAACACCCGTTGCGCCAGCCTGACGCACATCATCAAGCGATACTGGATCGTTAGGTCCGTACCAACGCCAGGTTTGTTCCATGGTTTCACCTCACAAGTTGTTATACCAAATTAGACTCACTGAATGACGACTACCATACAGGCATCTGCAGAAGGATCAACGAATCCGCAATGATTGGTTGATCCAGCTCACATTACCCGGATAAATGAGGCACACCAATTCAATTTGCTGTCATATAACTTTATACTGCCATTGTTAATTAATGGTTAATCAGGTGTATTGAATGAAAACTATTGCCTCAGTGCCGCTCGCGAAAAATGTCATGATGCCGCAGTACGATCGCCAACAATTAAAAACGCGGATAGTGCATTTTGGTTTCGGTGCTTTTCACCGCGCCCATCAGGCATTACTGACCGATCGGGTACTGAATGCACAGGGTGGGGACTGGGGAATTTGTGAGATAAGTCTGTTCAGCGGCGATCGACTAATGAGTCAGCTTCGCGAGCAGGATCATTTATTTACCGTGTTAGAAAAAGGGGCGAATGGCAACCAACCGATTGTTATCGGCTCCGTCAAAGAATGTCTGAACGCCACGCTGGATTCGCTGGCGGCCATTATCGAAAAATTCTGTGAACCTCAGGTGGCGATTGTCTCGTTAACGATTACGGAAAAAGGCTACTGCATCGATCCGGCAACAGGCTCGCTGGATCTTTCTCATCCACGCATTATTCATGATCTACAGACTCCGGCTGAGCCACATTCCGCACCCGGCATTATTGTTGAAGCGCTGCACCGCCGACGTGAACGCGGGCTGCAACCTTTTACCGTCCTCTCCTGCGATAATATCCCGGATAATGGCCATGTGGTAAAAAACGCCGTACTGGGAATGGCGGAGAAACGCTCACCTGAGCTGGCCCACTGGATCCAGGAACATGTCAGCTTCCCGGGTACCATGGTGGACAGGATTGTTCCTGCCGCCACCGAAGAGTCACTGGCTGAAATCGCCCGCGAGTTGGGGGTGGCCGATCCCTGCGCAATCAGCTGTGAGCCCTTTATTCAGTGGGTGATTGAAGACAATTTTGTGTGTGGTCGTCCGCAGTGGGAAACCGCCGGCGTACAAATGGTTGAAAACGTTCTGCCGTGGGAACAAATGAAATTGCGAATGCTGAACGGTAGTCATTCGTTTCTCGCGTATCTCGGCTATCTGGCCGGGTTTCAGCACATCAGCGACTGCATGCAGGACAGCGCTTTTCGTGAAGCCGCCTACCGTCTGATGCTCAACGAACAGGCGCCTACCCTGCAAATCACCGATGTTGATTTAGACCAGTATGCCGCTAGCCTGCTGAAACGCTTTGCCAACCCGGCGTTGAAGCATAAAACCTGGCAAATCGCGATGGATGGTAGCCAAAAATTACCCCAGCGTATGCTGGAAGGGATCCGCGTACATTTAGCACGGCGCAGCGAGTGGCCGCTGCTGGCGCTCGGCGTCGCAGGCTGGATGCGTTACGTGAGCGGAGTGGATGATTCAGGTGCGACCATTGATATTCGTGATCCATTGAGCGAGAAAATCAGCGCGCTTGTGAAGCAGAGTACAGACTCAGAACGCGTCAGCGCCCTGCTGTCTCTGCATGAGATTTTCGCCACCGATCTGGTACAGAATCCGCAGTTTGTTGCGGCTATTCAGCTCGCCTGGCAGCGTATTGCCCAATATGGTGCGCATCAGGCTGTCATTGAAACGTTAAAAAGTTAACGATTTCTGCCATTAATCAGGACGAAGCGCGTCTTCGTCCTCTCACCCCTTCTCTTTTTCCCCGTTTTTCGCCAGGATTGTTAAATGCCATTACGGCAATTTATGATTCTGGAGTAAATGTGACTAAAACCAATCTCATCACCGGTTTTCTCGGCAGTGGCAAAACCACCTCTATTCTTCATTTATTGGCAAACAAAGATCCCGCAGAGAAGTGGGCCGTACTGGTCAATGAGTTTGGCGAAGTCGGTATTGATGGCGCCCTGTTAGCCGACAGCGGCGCATTGCTAAAAGAGATCCCCGGCGGCTGTATGTGCTGTGTTAACGGTCTGCCAATGCAGGTTGGCCTCAATACATTGTTGCGTCAGGGAAAACCTGACCGACTGCTCATTGAACCTACCGGCCTCGGACATCCCAAACAGATTCTGGATTTACTTACCGCTCCGGTTTACGAACCGTGGATCGATTTGCGCGCGACCCTTTGTATTCTTGATCCTCGCCAGCTACTGGATGAAAAAAGCGTCGCCAATGACAATTTCCGCGATCAACTGGCTGCCGCCGATATCATCGTCGCCAACAAAGCCGACCGCGCCACAACGGAAAGCGAAAACGCCCTGCAAACCTGGTGGCAGCACTATGGCGGCAATCGTCAGTTGGTTCATGCCGATCATGGAAATATTGCCGGTCAATTACTGGATTTGCCCCGACTAAACCTGGCGCAGCTTCCCGCAAGCGCTGAGCACGCCCATAGTCATGCTGACAAGAAAGGGCTGGCGGCGTTAAGTTTGCCCGCGCAACAGCGTTGGCGTCGCAGCCTGAACAGCGGTCAGGGTCATCAGGCCTGCGGCTGGATCTTTGACGCCGATACGGTGTTCGATACCATCGGCCTGCTGGAATGGTCGCGCCTTGCACCCGTAGGGCGTGTAAAAGGTGTAATGCGTATCAAAGAGGGGCTGGTGCGCATTAACCGTCAGGGAGACGACTGGCATATTGAGACGCAAAACGTCGCTCCGCCGGATAGCCGTATTGAACTCATCTCCGATACCGACACCGACTGGAATACGTTACAGAGCGCATTGTTGAGACTTCGTTTAGACGGTAGCGCGTAAGGTTGCCTTCGTTTTATAGCAATGGTAAACGACGATGAAAACCCGATACCCTCTTATTATACTGCTCAATATTGCAGGTATAGCGCTGTTTCTGTCCTGGTATATTCCCGCCGGGCACGGGTTCTGGTCCTCACTGGATACGGGCGTCTTCCGTTTCTTCAATCGGAAGCTGGTTGAAAGCCCGCTGTTTCTGTGGATTGTTGCGATCACCAATAACCGGGCATTTGATGGCTGCTCGTTGTTGGCTATGGGCGCACTGATGCTGCACTTTTGGCTGAAGGATACGGCGGAAGGTCGCCGGCGTATTGTGGCTATTGGTCTGGTGATGCTGCTCACCGCAGTGGTATTAAATCAGTTGGGCCAGGCGCTTATTCCGGTTAAACGCGCCAGCCCTACTCTGATGCTGGATAATATTTATCGCGTCAGCGAACTGTTGCATATTCCAACCAAAGATGCCTCCAGAGACAGTTTTCCTGGCGATCACGGCATGATGCTGCTTATTTTTTCCGCATTTATGCTGCGTTATTTCGGAAAAGTTGCAGGCATAATCGGCCTTATTATCGCTGTGGTTTTTGCTTTTCCACGCGTAATGATCGGCGCTCACTGGCTCACCGATATCGTGGTCGGCTCCATGACGGTTGTGCTGATTGGCTTACCCTGGTGGCTAATGACGCCATTAAGCGATCGTCTGGTCACGCTGTTTGTGAATTATCTGCCCGGCAAAAACAAACAATTTTCAAACAAATAACGCAAAACAATTAACATCATCAGGGAAACTTCTGATTCCCTGATGATGACGACCGATATTCCATCATTCTGATTGTCATTCTCCTGTCATCTTATTCATGTTTAGAATGAATGGCTTGCATATTTTTTACGCTAATTGTTCTTAATTTAGCCAATGCCGTTTATTCACTTTCTGTATCAATTTTTCTTATAAGAAATCACATAAAATCTCTCGCAATGACTGGGGCGATCGGGTAACCTCGAACTCGTTTTGCCTCGCGGGACAATTATTCCCTTTCTGAATAAATTTGTGCGTTCTGCCACAGATTTGACCTTAAGGAATTGTCTCATCGTGCGATGGTAATTAGTCTCGTCACGTTTGGCATTTTTTATAACGATATTTATCGTTAAGGACTTCAAGGGAAAACAAACAAAATGGTCAAATCTCAACCGATTTTGAGATATATCTTGCGGGGCATACCCGCGATAGCAGTTGCGGTTCTGCTTTCCGCATGTAGTACCACGAACACCGCCAGGAATATGCATTCTGAGACGCATGCTGTGGGCAATGGAGATAACTCTTCACTGCAAGCCTCTCAGGATGAATTTGAAAATATGGTCCGTAATATCGATGTTAAATCACGTATTATGGATCAGTATGCTGACTGGAAAGGCGTGCGTTACCGCCTTGGCGGCAGCACCAAAAAAGGTATTGATTGCTCCAGCTTCGTACAGCGTACGTTCCGTGAGCAGTTTGGTTTAGAGCTTCCGCGCTCAACCTACGAACAACAGGAAACGGGTAAATCCGTTTCGCGTACTAATCTGCGCACAGGCGATCTGGTTCTGTTCCGTGCTGGCTCCACAGGCCGCCACGTCGGTATCTATATCGGCAACAACCAGTTTGTTCATGCCTCGACCAGCAGTGGCGTTATCATTTCCAGCATGAACGAGCCTTACTGGAAAAAACGTTACAACGAAGCTCGCCGGGTTCTGAGCCGCAGTTAATTTCGTTTGGCAGCTATCCCTTGGCTATCCTGATGAGACATATCAAAAGCACTGCTTCGGCGGTGCTTTTTTGTTTCGCCTCTCGACTAAGAAAAATCTCACAGCATGGACCATTTCAGGTTATATTCATACAGAATAAGCGGTTACTACAGGTAAACATAAGGAACTATGTTCAGACGCAGCTCTTCATCCGGTCGGAAAATCCTGCTTTCCTGTATGTTAACGGGGCTTATCGTCGCATTGCTCGTGAGTACCCTGCAATTTTTGGTTACCTGGCATAAGCGAGAGGTTAAGTACGAAACGCTGCTTGCCGATATCCAGAATTATGTCAGTAGTTACTTTGCAGATCTCAAAACCACCACAGATGCGCTTCAACCCCTGCTGGAAAAGAACTGCCAGCAAGTCGCTGCAAAACTTACCTCCAGTGCGGCTTTTAACCTCAACGTTCGCGCTTTTTTGCTGGTAAAAGACGGCATTGCTTTTTGCTCCTCCGCAACAGGCGCAATGAACGCCCCCATTTTGTCGCTGATCCCGAAGCTGAATATCAACAAAGATGTTGATGTGGAAATACTTTCCGGGACGCCCATGATGCCGGATAAACCAGCAATAATGATTTGGCACCGCAATCGCTCGTTCCATAACAGCGGTGTATTTTCTTCATTGAATATCAACCTGGCGCCCTATCTGCTTTATACCGCCCGCGAGGATAATTTTAATGGTATTGCCGTTATTGCTGGCGACACGGCTATTTCAACATTTTCATCCCGAATTATGGACGTCTCTGCGCTGCCTAACACGCCATGGCGCCAGGCGACGCTTAAAGAGGTACCGCTGAAGATTCGTTTGTATGCGCAAGAGTGGACTTACAACGACATCTGGTACGCGATTATGTTGGGATGTATGGCCGGGATTATCACCGGGGTTCTCCTCTGGTATTACATCTTCACTGTCCGGTTACGCCCTGGTAAAGATATCCTCCACGCCATCAAACATAATCAATTTTATGTGGTGTACCAGCCCGTCGTAGAGATGCAAACGCTGGAGGTAAAAGGTGTTGAGGTGTTATTACGTTGGCATCATCCATCAACGGGTGAGATCCCACCGGATGCCTTCATTCATTACGCAGAATCGCAGAAAATGATTGTCCCGCTGACCCAACACCTCTTTAAGTTGATAGCGCAGGACGCCCCGACGCTGCAAAAAGTGTTTCCTGCTGGCGCCAAACTGGGGATTAACATCGCACCAACGCACCTGCACGGCGAGAGTTTTAAAGATGACATTCGACGGCTGCGCGCCTCGCTTCCCGCGAACCATTTTCAGTTAGTGCTGGAAATCACTGAACGCGATATGCTTAATCAACACGAGGCGACACAGCTATTTGAATGGCTACACTCTGTTGGCTTTGAAATTGCTATTGATGATTTCGGCACTGGTCATAGCGCGCTTATCTATCTGGAACGCTTCACCGTTGACTACCTGAAAATCGATCGCGGGTTTATTAACGCCATCGGCACAGAAACCCTGACCTCTCCGGTTCTGGACGCCGTGTTGACACTCTCTAAGCGTCTTAATATGCTGACGGTTGCTGAAGGGGTAGAAACACCTGAGCAAGCTCGTTGGCTGCGCGATCGTGGAGTACATTTTTTCCAGGGATACTGGATTAGCCGACCGTTAAAACTTGCTGATTTCGTGCGTTGGATGGCGCAGCCCAATAAGCCAACGTGGTGATCGCAGTTTGCGATTCATATACTCTTACTCGCCGCCACACCCCTTATCTCTCAGGCATGATGCCCGTCGGGTTGTGACAGGAAAAGGAAAGCGCTTTTATATGATCCCTCGCCTACTGCTGCTGTTTATCGCCCTCATCGGGTTTAGCGTTCAGGCGCAATCCATCAAAGAAAGCTATGCGTTTGCCGTACTGGGCGAACCGAAGTACGCGTTTAACTTTAACCACTTTGATTACGTTAACCCAGCCGCGCCCAAAGGCGGGCAAATCACCCTCTCCGCGATTGGTACGTTCGATAACTTCAACCGCTATGCAATGCGTGGCAATCCCGGCGCGCGCACCGAAACGCTGTACGATACGCTTTTTACCACCTCTGACGACGAGCCTGGCAGCTATTACCCGCTCATTGCCGACAGCGCGCGCTATGCTGACGACTATTCCTGGGTAGAAATCGCCATTAATCCACGGGCGCGTTTTCACGATGGCTCCCCCATTACCGCCAGCGATGTCGCCTTCACCTTTCACAAATTTATGACTGAAGGCGTGCCGCAGTTTCGCCTCGTCTACAAAGGCACAACGGTAAAAGCCATTGCGCCGTTAACCGTGCGTATTGAATTAGCCAAACCGGGCAAAGAGGATATGCTCAGCCTGTTTTCATTACCCGTGATGCCTGAGAAATACTGGAAGGATCATAAACTCAGCGATCCCTTATCTTCCCCACCGCTTGCCAGCGGCCCGTACCGTATCACCCAGTGGAAAATGGGCCAGTATATTGTCTATTCGCGTGTCAAAGATTATTGGGCCGCGAACCTGCCCGTTAACCGCGGACGCTGGAACTTTGATACCATCCGCTACGATTACTATCTTGATGACAACGTCGCCTTTGAAGCGTTTAAGGCCGGGGCGTTTGATCTGCGTCTGGAGAACGATGCCAAAAACTGGGCGACACGTTATACCGGCAAAAATTTCGCAAATCATTACATCATCAAAGATGAGCAGAAAAACGAATCCGCACAGGATACGCGTTGGCTGGCCTTTAATATTCAGCGTCCGGTATTCAGCGATCGACGCGTACGTGAAGCCATCACGCTGGCCTTTGATTTTGAATGGATGAATAAAGCCCTGTTCTATAACGCCTGGAGCCGGACAAACAGCTATTTTCAGAATACCGAGTATGCCGCAAAAAATTACCCCGATGCGGATGAACTGGTGATACTCGCGCCATTGAAAAAAGATCTCCCCCCTGAGGTCTTCAGCCAAATTTATCAGCCGCCAAAATCAACAGGTGATGGTTACGATCGTGACAACTTATTGAAAGCCAATACCTTACTGGGACAGGCTGGCTGGATACTAAAGGGACAGCAGCGCGTGAACAGCGCCAGCGGTAAACCCCTGAGCTTCGAACTGTTGCTCCCGGCGGGCAGTAACAGCCAGTGGGTACTGCCGTTCCAGCACAACCTGCAGCGCTTAGGCATAACCATGAACATCCGCCAGGTTGATAATTCGCAAATCACGAACCGCCTGCGCAGTCGCGACTATGACATGATGCCTAGGTTGTACCGCGCGATGCCGTGGCCGAGTTCGGACCTGCAAATTCTGTGGGCTTCTGAATACATTGACTCCAGCTACAATGCGCCCGGCGTGCAAAGCCCGGTGATTGATAAATTGATCAATCAAATCATCGCGGCGCAAGGTGATAAAGCCAAACTGATCCCGCTGGGACGGGCGCTGGACAGGGTATTAACCTGGAACTACTACATGTTGCCGATGTGGTACATGGCCGAGGATCGTATCGCCTGGTGGGACAAATTTTCACATCCTGCTATTCGCCCAATTTACACCATCGGCCTCGACAACTGGTGGTATGACGTCAACAAAGCGGCTAAGCTACCCGCAGCCAGACGACAGGGAGAGTAAATGGGCGCTTATCTGATTCGACGTCTGCTGCTGGTGATCCCGACGCTCTGGGCCATCATCACCATCAACTTTTTTATCGTGCAAATTGCCCCCGGCGGTCCCGTTGAGCAGGCCGTCGCCGCTATTGAGTTCGGGCAAAGTGGCGCCTTACCCGGCGCGGGTAGCGAAGGCGTTCGCGCCAGCCACGCGCAAACCGGCGTGGGTAACATCAGCGACAGCAATTATCGCGGAGGCCGCGGTCTGGATCCGGAAGTGATTGCAGAAATCACCCGCCGCTACGGGTTCGATAAACCTATTCATGAGCGTTACTTCAAAATGCTCTGGGACTACATTCGTTTCGATTTCGGCGACAGCCTGTTTCGTAGCGCTTCGGTGCTGACGCTTATCAAAGACAGCCTGCCCGTTTCCGTTACGCTTGGGCTGTGGAGCACACTCATCATCTATCTGGTGTCGATCCCGCTAGGTATCCGTAAAGCGGTACACAATGGCAGCCGATTCGATGTGTGGAGCAGCGCATTCATTATTATTGGCTATGCCATCCCGGCCTTTCTGTTTGCGATTTTGCTGATTGTCTTTTTTGCCGGGGGAAGCTACTACGATCTGTTCCCGCTGCGCGGGCTGGTTTCCGCCAACTTTGATTCTCTGCCCTGGTATCAAAAAATAACCGACTATCTCTGGCATATTACCCTGCCGGTGCTGGCGACGGTGGTTGGCGGGTTTGCCGCGCTGACCATGCTGACTAAAAACTCATTTCTGGATGAAGTCCGCAAGCAGTATGTCGTCACCGCGCGTGCCAAAGGGGTAAGCGAGAAAAATATTCTATGGAAACATGTGTTTCGCAACGCGATGTTACTGGTGATAGCAGGTTTCCCGGCAACGTTTATCAGCATGTTTTTTACCGGCTCGCTGCTGATTGAAGTCATGTTCTCGCTTAACGGACTGGGGTTACTGGGGTATGAATCCACCGTATCACGCGACTACCCGGTGATGTTTGGCACGCTCTATATCTTCACCCTGATCGGACTGCTGCTGAATATTCTCAGTGATATCAGCTATACGCTGGTCGATCCCCGTATTGATTTTGAGGGACGCTAATGTCGCGATTAAGCCCCGTCAACCAGGCCCGCTGGGCGCGTTTTCGTCATAACCGCCGCGGCTACTGGTCGCTGTGGATTTTTCTGGTGTTGTTTGGACTTAGCCTGTGTTCCGAACTGATTGCCAACGATAAGCCGCTGCTGGTGCACTATGACAGCAGTTGGTATTTCCCTCTGTTCAAAAACTACAGTGAAAGCGACTTTGGCGGACCACTGGCGACCAAAGCTGATTATCAGGATCCCTGGCTACAGCAGCGCCTGGAGAAGCAGGGCTGGATCCTGTGGGCGCCCGTACGCTTTGGGGCCACCAGCATTAACTTTGCCACTGATAAGCCCTTCCCTTCCCCACCTTCTGCGCAAAACTGGCTGGGGACGGACGCCAACGGCGGCGACGTGCTGGCGCGTATCCTCTACGGCACGCGTATCTCGGTCCTGTTTGGTTTAATGCTGACCCTGTGTTCCAGCGTGATGGGTATCATGGCTGGCGCTATTCAGGGCTATTATGGCGGCAAGGTGGACCTGTGGGGGCAGCGATTCATTGAGGTTTGGTCTGGTATGCCAACACTGTTTCTGATCATTCTGTTGTCGAGCGTGGTCCAGCCCAACTTCTGGTGGCTGCTGGGCATTACCGTGCTGTTTGGCTGGATGAGTCTGGTTGGCGTGGTGCGTGCGGAATTTTTACGTACCCGGAACTTTGATTACATTCGTGCCGCGCAGGCGCTCGGCGTGAGCGATCGCAGTATTATTCTGCGTCATATGCTACCCAACGCGATGGTCGCCGCCCTGACTTTTTTACCGTTTATATTATGCGCCTCGATAACCACCCTGACCTCGCTGGATTTCCTCGGATTCGGCTTACCGCTTGGCTCGCCATCGTTGGGAGAACTCCTGTTACAAGGTAAAAATAACCTGCAGGCGCCGTGGCTTGGGATCACTGCGTTCATCTCCGTTGCCCTGCTTTTATCGCTACTGATCTTTATTGGTGAAGCGGTACGCGACGCGTTTGACCCCAATAAGGCGATTTAAAATGACACAACCTCTGTTAGCTATTGAGAATTTATCGGTAGGTTTTCGCCACCAGGAGAGTGTGCGCACCGTGGTCAACACTCTCTCATTGCGGGTTGATGCCGGGCAAACGCTGGCGCTGGTGGGCGAATCTGGCTCAGGGAAAAGTGTGACCGCGCTTTCTATTCTGCGCTTATTACCGTCCCCTCCTGCGGTCTATCTTGCCGGTGATATTCGTTTCCATGGTGAATCATTGCTTCACGCCGACGAGCAGACGCTTCGCGGCGTACGAGGGAACAAAATCGCCATGATTTTCCAGGAGCCGATGGTGTCACTGAACCCGCTTCACAACCTGGAAAAACAGCTTTACGAGGTGCTGTCGCTGCATCGGGGAATGCGTCGCGAGGCCGCCCGGGCAGAGATTCTGACCTGTCTGGACCGCGTCGGGATCCGTCAGGCGGCCAAACGTCTCGCAGATTACCCACACCAATTGTCCGGCGGTGAGCGCCAACGTGTGATGATCGCCATGGCGCTGCTAACGCGGCCAGAACTGCTGATTGCCGATGAACCCACCACCGCGCTGGATGTCTCCGTTCAGGCGCAGATCCTGCAACTGCTGCGGGGGTTACAGCGAGAGCTGAATATGGGATTACTATTCATCACCCATAACCTCAGCATTGTGAAAAAGCTGGCCGATACCGTGGCGGTCATGCAAAACGGCCTGTGCGTTGAGCAAAATCGTGCCGCACAACTGCTCTCTGCGCCCTCGCATCCGTACACGCAGAAATTGTTAAACAGCGAACCTTCCGGTGACCCGGTCCCCTTACCTGTAGGGCAAGCTCCCTTGCTGGAAGTGGAAAAACTCCGCGTCGCCTTCCCTGTCCGCAAAGGCATTCTGAAGCGCGTAGTAGACCATAACGTCGTGGTCAACGACGTCAGTTTTTCCCTGCGGCCCGGTGAAACGCTGGGGCTGGTCGGTGAGTCAGGTTCCGGGAAAAGCACCACCGGGCTGGCGCTACTGAGGCTAATCACATCGCAGGGGAGTATTGTGTTCGATGGCCAGGCGTTGCATACCTTAAATCGTCGCCAGCTGTTACCCGTACGTCACCGCATTCAGGTGGTATTTCAGGATCCTAACTCCTCGCTAAACCCACGTTTAAGCGTGCTACAAATTATTGAGGAGGGACTACGCGTTCATCAACCGACACTTACTGCCGAACAACGTGAAGCGCAGGTGAAAGCGGTCATGACGGAAGTGGGGCTGGATAGCGAAACGCGACATCGTTATCCCGCAGAGTTTTCCGGAGGTCAACGTCAACGCATAGCCATTGCCCGGGCGTTGATTCTAAAACCTTCGCTGATCATTCTGGATGAGCCGACATCCTCACTCGACAGGACCGTACAGGCGCAAATCCTGATGTTGTTAAAGTCCTTACAGGAAAAGCATCGTCTGGCCTATATTTTTATCAGCCATGATTTGCATGTCGTACGCGCGTTGTGCCATCAGGTTATTGTGCTAAGGCAGGGAGAAGTTGTGGAACAGGGGCAATGCGAGCACGTATTCAACGCGCCACAACAGGCCTATACGCGTCAGCTGCTCGCGCTAAGCTGACGCTCAAAACGGATTGTTATTTGAAAAAGGTTCTGCGATTGCCACGCCGAAATTTTTCAGTCTGCAGGTCGCAGCAAACTCATCCTGACGATTCACAAACAGGCACGGCTCCCCTTCGCATTCCAGAACGGAACAAGGAACCTCAATGTCACTGAGGGCCTGGCTGAGTTTATGCATGACTGACCACGCGCTATCACCATCCGGGCTGAGCAATTTGAGCGCCACCAGGCTGTTCTCATTGCTCTGACCGTTTTGCGGAATCGGTTCAACTTTCGAACCTGCGAAACCCACCGACCAACGATAGCACTGCGGCAGACGATGAACGATTGAGAGTTGTAATGTCATCACTTTCTTTCCCTGGAAGCACAATCACTTCACAATTATTTTACATCAATATTAACACATCATTGACAAAACGTCTTTAAACAGTTGGTAAACGTTTACACCCATGTCCATATGCTGCTTTCCGAACCAGGTATTTAAATTTATTCAATGGTTCTGGCAAATTTCCGGGCTATATGTACTCGTTTCTGCGATCTAACTCAACCTTTTTAACTACAATGATGTGACTTTTTACATAAATTGATTTTACATAAAATAAACATAAGCAGGAGAATTGATAGATTTGCGGTTGATATACATCAACTCTGGAGGCCTTATGACCTCCAGGTTGTGTATTAGATCACCGTTTTTTAGCGCGACTGGCGTAGAGATAGAAGAGAATAGAGCTGGTGGCGCAAAACGCTATCGACCAAATCATCGGCCAGGCCGAGTTAAAGGTCGCCAGTGACAACAGTGCCCCAACAATAGCGCCAATGCCAAATCTGAACGTCCCCGCCAAAGATGATGCCGTTCCCGCCATGTGCGGGAATTCATCCAGGATGACCGCCATCGCGTTAGATGACACCATCGACACGCAGCCGACAAATGCCGCCACGCCCACCACCAGCGCCCAAAAACCTACCCCGAACAGCGCACTGAAAACCATCCAGCCCGCCATCACAAACTGGATCCACAGCCCCGCACGGAACATATTCAATGCCCCAACCCGGCGAACAAAGCGGCTGTTGATGATGGTCATCACGAACAGGAAAACAATATTCAGCGCGAAGTAGTAACCGAAATGCTGCGGTGAAACATGGTTAATCTCGATGTAGACAAAAGGCCCGGCGCTAAGGAAAGAAAACATTCCGGCAAAGCTGAACCCGCTGGCCAGCATATAGCTCAGTACGCGCTTATGACGAAACAACGAGGCAAAGTTGCCAAGAGTAGTGCGCAAGCGAAACGGCTGGCGACGCTCTACGGGCAATGTTTCTTTGATCAGCGTAAAGATCATCACTGAAGCCAGAATAGCCGCCACGGCGAGGATCCAAAAGATATAGTGCCAGCTCAGCCATACCAGCACCCAGCCGCCCACAATGGGCGCCAGCAATGGTGCTATCGTGGTGACCAACATGACGAATGACATCATGCGCGAGAACTCTTCCTTCGGATAGATATCGCGCATCAGGGCGTTGATAACCACGCTCGCCGCCGCAGCCGCCAGACCATGGAAGAAACGCATTATGATCAGTTGATCGATAGTTTGCGCCAGCGCACAAGCAACTGCCGCCGCCGCAAACACCAGCGTTCCGCCCAGTATTACCGGCTTACGCCCAATGCTGTCTGCCATTGGACCATACAGCAACTGCCCCACCGCAAAACCTAAAATATAGGTACTGAGGGTCATCTGCGCGCTACCGGCAGGCACACCAAACTGTTCAGAGATAACAGGCAGCGCCGGAAGATACATATCAATCGACAACGGCATCAGCATGGCTAACAAGCCAAGGATAAAGACAATGGCAATTGACGAGTTCTGCCGGGTGGTCACATTTAGCTCCTGAGATTAACGCGGTGTTAAGTTAACGCTGGCAATTTCTTCTTCAGTTAATGGACGGTATTCGCCAGGCTCAAGGTCATCATCAAGCTTAATGGCGCCGATCCGTTCACGGTGCAGTTCAACAACGTGGTTCCCCACGGCGGCGAACATGCGTTTCACCTGATGATAGCGCCCTTCGCTGATGGTCAATCGCACCTGAGTTGGCGTAATGACTTCCAGCACGGCCGGCTTTGTCAGGTCTTTTTCGTTATGCAGTTGTACGCCACGGGCAAACTGCTCGGCGGTATCATCCGCCACCGGCGATTCCAGCGTCACCAGATAGGTTTTCTCACAATGGTGACGTGGCGAAGTGATGCGATGCGACCACTGTCCGTCATCGGTCATCAGCACCAGTCCGGTGGTGTCGATATCCAGACGGCCTGCCGCATGTAATTTGTGTGCGACGGATTCATCGAGGAAATAAAGAACCGTCGGGTGATCCGGATCATCCGTTGAACAAACATAGCCCTGCGGCTTATTCAGCATAAAATAGCGCGGGCCATTCTGTTGAATCAGGGAATTGCCGTCATATTCGACGTCATGTTCTGGCAGCAGCTTAAAGGCGCTATTTCTGACGATTTCACCGTCGACGGTAACGCGGTTAGCACGGATCTCACGCCCGGCAATAGCGCGGCTGACGCCGAGTTGCTGAGCGATAAATTTATCAAGTCGCATGAGTGTGATTTTTGCCTGTAAAAATACGAGAATCGGGTTTGCGCCCGAAAAGTGGGACTGTTATCCGCCCAGTATAGCGGCGTTACACCATCCCTCAAGGGAAATGATTCATGGCATACTATTCATTGTTACTGTTTACCTTAGTGAGCCCATGATTTTTACTCTTCGCCCGTACCAAAAAGAAGCCGTGGACGCCACGCTCAACCATTTTCGCCACCACCGCACGCCGGCGGTTATCGTCCTGCCAACCGGCGCGGGCAAAAGCCTGGTGATAGCGGAACTGGCCCGCGTGGCGCGTGGTCGCGTGCTGGTACTGGCGCACGTCAAAGAGCTGGTCGCGCAAAACCACGCCAAATATTGCGCGTTGGGGCTGGAGGCCGATATTTTTGCCGCCGGGCTGAAGCGTAAAGAGAGCCACGGAAAAGTGGTATTTGGCAGCGTACAGTCGGTGGCGCGTAATCTGGATGCCTTTCAGGGAGAGTTTTCCCTGCTGATCGTCGATGAATGTCACCGCATCGGTGATGATGAAGAGAGTCAGTATCAGCAAATCCTCACTCACCTGACCAACGTCAATCCCCACTTACGCCTGCTGGGGCTTACCGCCACGCCTTTTCGTCTGGGTAAAGGCTGGATTTACCACTTTCATTATCACGGAATGGTGCGCGGCGATGAAAAAGCGCTGTTTCGCGACTGCATTTATGAATTACCGCTGCGCTATATGATTAAACACGGCTACCTGACGCCGCCGGAACGCCTCGACATGCCGGTCGTGCAGTATGACTTCAGCCGCCTGCAGGCACAAAGTAACGGCCTGTTCAGCGAGGCGGACCTTAATCGGGAATTAAAAAAGCAGCAGCGAATCACGCCGCATATCATCAGCCAGATTGTTGAGTTTGCCCAGACGCGCAAAGGGGTGATGATTTTCGCCGCCACCGTTGAACACGCCAAAGAAATTCTGGGCCTGCTGCCTGCTGACGATGCCGCACTTATTACCGGAGATACGCCGGGCGCGGAGCGTGACGTACTGATTGAAGAGTTTAAAGCCCAGCGCTTTCGCTTTCTGGTGAATGTGTCGGTCCTGACTACCGGCTTCGATGCCCCACACGTCGACCTTATCGCCATTCTCCGCCCGACGGAATCAGTCAGCCTGTACCAACAAATTGTTGGTCGCGGACTGCGCCTGGCCCCAGGTAAAACCGACTGTCTGATCCTCGATTACGCGGGCAATCCCCACGATCTGTACGCCCCGGAAGTGGGTGCGCCGAAGGGAAAAAGCGACAACGTGCCGGTACAGGTGTTCTGCCCTGCCTGCGGATTTGCCAACACCTTCTGGGGCAAAACAACGGCTGACGGCACGCTGATTGAACATTTTGGTCGCCGCTGCCAGGGATGGTTTGAAGATGATGACGGTCATCGCGAACAGTGCGACTTCCGTTTCCGGTTTAAAAATTGCCCGCAGTGCAACGCGGAAAATGACATTGCCGCCCGCCGCTGCCGTGAATGCGATACAGTGCTGGTCGACCCGGATGATATGCTGAAAGCGGCGTTGAGGCTAAAAGATGCGCTGGTCCTGCGCTGTAGCGGTATGGTGTTACAAAATGGCCAGGATGAAAAAGGCGAATGGCTAAAAATCACCTATTACGATGAAGACGGAGCCGACGTCAGCGAACGCTTTCGTCTACACACTCCCGCGCAGCGTACGGCATTCGAACAACTGTTTATTCGCCCGCACACCCGTACCCCCGGTATTCCCTTACGCTGGATAACCGCCGCCGATATCCTCGCCCAGCAGGCACTGTTACGCCATCCTGATTTCGTGGTTGCGCGCATGAAAGGTCAGTACTGGCAGGTGTGTGAAAAGGTCTTCGATTATGAAGGTCGCTTTCGCCGGGCACATGAATTACGCGGTTAATTGTACTTTTGATTGATGTACCAGCCGTTTGAGTATAGAATCTCGCCCGCTTTTGCATACGCAAAGCAGATCACTTACCTGTTGCTGGGTCGCCTGTAGCAGGAATTATTAAAGAGAGATTTAAATGTTTACTATCAACGCTGAAGTACGTAAAGAGCAGGGTAAGGGTGCGAGCCGCCGCCTGCGTGCCGCTAACAAGTTCCCGGCAATCATCTACGGTGGCGCAGAAGCCCCGATTGCTATCGAACTGGATCACGATGCAGTTATGAACATGCAAGCTAAAGCTGAATTCTACAGCGAAGTTCTGACCATCGTTGTTGACGGTAAAGAAGTTAAAGTTAAAGCTCAGGCTGTACAGCGTCACGCTTTCAAGCCGAAGCTGACTCACATCGACTTCGTTCGCGCGTAATCGCCTGGACGTTGAAGAAAACCCCGCCTCGGCGGGGTTTTTTTATGGAATTTTGTTCGCGATAAAGATGAATCACGCAGGCCGGATAAGGCGTTTGCGCCCCATCCGGCAAACGGGTTTATTTCCCGCCCGACGTGCGGCGCTGGAGCTGGTCGCGCAGGTTCGGCGGCGTACCTTTGATGGTCAGGGTATCTGTAGCCGGATCCCAGAAAATACGCTCGCCCAGCAGCATGGCGTCAAAATTAATGGTTAACCCACCGCCGCTGCCGGCAAATTTGGTTAATTGGCGCAACGTACTGCGATCCGCCGGGAAGCTCTCTTCCAGCTCATACCCTTTATCAGCAGCGAATTCGCTGAAGCTGACTTCACTGACGCCGGAAAGCTCTTTAGACAGCGACTCCAGCTCAATCTCTTCACCGGCCTGTAGCTGCTCGTTGCAGTAGCTGTACACCTGCTGCCGCACGTTCTGGCGCTCGGCTTTATCCAGTTGCGCCTCATTGGTGAAGTCATCGACCGCCTGCAGCAGACCGCGGTTTTGCGCTTTGGCGTTCAGACCTTCGCTGGCGCCGAGAAAGTCCATGAAGAAATCGGCGACTTTGCGCCCTACTCGCCCTTTCAGGAACGTCAGATAGCGTGTGGACTCCGGATTGGTTTCCCACTCGGTTAAATCAATACGCGCCACGATGTCCGCATGATTGATATCCAGATAGTGCGTCGGATTGATATCCAGATTTTCATTGACGCGCATGCTGCTTAAATTGTTCAGTACGGCAACCAGCAGATACTCTACCGCCAGATAGCGGTAATGGCAGAACAAGACAATACCACCATCGGCAAAAGGATATTTCGCCAGCTCGTCCCGCAAACGCCCTGTCGCGGCACGGCTAAAGGCCAGAAAATCCTCTTCACCCTGACGCTGTAAACGCAGCGTTTGCGCCAGCTCGCTCTCTTCGCTGAACAGGCCATAGGCTTTATTCTTGGCGCTATACACCCGATGCAGTTCAGCCATCATATCGACAACGGTCGCTGTCGGTTCCAGTAATGAATCGCGCAAGACCAGCTCAAGGTTTTGCTCATCACGTTTGATAAGCTGGTGCAGGGCAATCTGGTTGATATCCAGACTCATGATAAACTCTCCTTTTAGACCGGGCGGTATTCAACCACCTGCCGGGCAGTGACGCAATAGAAGATAAAAAAGCAGAAAAAAAACTGTCCGTACGGTAATATGTTGCCCTTTCATGAACAGACTGATTTCGATTTATGCCACAAATTTCCCGCTATAGTGACGAACACGTTGAACAACTGCTGAATGAGATGCTCAACGTACTGGAAAAACATAAGGCGCCGACCGATCTTTCCCTGATGGTACTGGGAAACATGGTGACTAACCTTATCAATACAAGCATCGCACCGGCCCAGCGCCAGGCGATTGCCAACTCTTTTGCCCGCGCATTACAGTCTTCGGTAAACGACGACCAAGCGCATTAAGAGCCTGATCCGGGGAAACGAACAACAGTTTATGGTAACTCATCGTCAGCGCTACCGTGAGAAAGTCTCCCAGATGGTTAGCTGGGGGCACTGGTTTGCTTTGTTCAACATTCTGTTGGCCATGGTACTCGGTAGCCGTTACCTGTTTGTCGCCGACTGGCCGACTACGCTTGCAGGGCGCGTTTATTCCTACCTGAGCGTTGTCGGGCATTTTAGCTTCCTGGTGTTTGCCACCTATCTGCTGATCCTGTTTCCCCTGACGTTTATCGTCATGTCCCAGAGGCTGATGCGATTCTTATCAGCTATTCTGGCGACAGCTGGCATGACGTTGTTGTTAATCGACAGCGAAGTTTTTACCCGCTTCCACCTGCACCTTAACCCGATCGTCTGGGAACTGGTCATTAACCCTGACCAGAATGAAGCGGCGCGTGACTGGCAACTGATGTTTATCAGCGTGCCGGTTATTCTGTTAATCGAAATGCTGTTTGCGACCTGGAGCTGGCAAAAACTACGCAGCCTGACGCGTCGTCGCCATTTTGCTAAACCGTTAGCCGCATTCTTCTTCGTTTCCTTTATCGCCTCGCATGTGGTGTACATCTGGGCAGACGCCAATTTCTATCGCCCTATTACCATGCAACGCGCGAACCTGCCGCTCTCCTACCCGATGACGGCACGCAAGTTTCTGGAAAAACATGGTCTGTTGGATGCGCAAGAATATCAACGCCGCCTGATCGAGCAGGGAAACCCGGAAGCGGTTTCCGTGCAATACCCGCTCAGCGAACTGCGCTACCGCGATATGGGAACCGGACAGAACGTTCTGCTGATCACCGTAGACGGCCTGAACTACTCCCGTTTTGAAAAACAGATGCCAGCGCTGGCTGAATTCGCTGAGCAGAATATCGCCTTTACGCGTCACATGAGCACAGGCAACACCACGGATAACGGGGTTTTTGGCCTGTTCTATGGCGTTTCTCCAAGCTATATGGACGGCATTTTGTCGACCCGAACGCCTGCGGCGCTGATCTCTGCGCTGAACCAGCAGGGATATCAGTTGGGGCTATTCTCCTCGGATGGCTTTACCAGCCCACTTTATCGCCAGGCGCTACTGTCAGATTTCTCTATGCCGAGCGTGCAAACGCAGTCTGACGAGCAGACCGCCAGCCAGTGGATCAATTGGCTGGGCCGCTACGCGCAGGAAGATAACCGCTGGTTCTCCTGGGTCTCCTTTAACGGGACGAACCTGAACGACAGCAACCAGAAGAACTTTGCCAAACGCTACGCCAATGCCGCTCAGGATGTGGATGCCAACATTAACCGGATCCTTAGCGCCCTGCGCGACTCCGGTAAACTGAACAACACGGTGGTGATTATTACCGCGGGTCGGGGCGTACCGCTGACTCAGGAAGAGAACAATTTTGCCTGGTCGCGCGGTCATCTGCAGGTTCCTCTGATTATTCACTGGCCGGGAACACCTGCTCAGCGCATCAATAGCCTGACCGATCATACGGACCTGATGACGACGCTCATGCAACGTCTGCTCCACGTCAGCACGCCAGCTAACGAGTACTCGCAGGGCCAGGATTTGTTTAATGCAACCCGCCGCCATTACTGGGTTACCGCCGCCGACGGCAGCACGCTGGCGATTACCACGCCAGAGATGACGCTGGTGCTTAACAACAACGGTAACTATCAGACCTATGATTTACACGGTGAGAAGATAAAAGATCAGAAACCGCAACTGAGCCTGCTGCTGCAAGTTCTGACGGATGAGAAACGATTTATTGCTAACTGATTAATTATAAATCAGTTAGCAAACCATCCTCTTGCATTCACGCTGGAAAGCAGTAGTATTGTCAGCCATAGCGTCGGCACGTAGCGCAGCCTGGTAGCGCACCGTCATGGGGTGTCGGGGGTCGGAGGTTCAAATCCTCTCGTGCCGACCAAAAATCCCAATAAAACCAACCCTTGTGGTTGGTTTTTTTATACCTGTTTTCTGAACGGGGAAGTAACGGGGAATTACTGGGGAAGAAAGCCGTTAAATGTTGTACCCGCCCCCTGGCTGCCCGCGAATAGCTGCGGATGGAGGTTCCAGGGAGAAAGGACGAAGAAACTGCAGTTCATAGTATAGTGCCGGTTGATAGATCTTTCTGGCACGCGGTGACACGCGCCATTTTTGTTCTCATGATTTAACTATCAATCATCATCCAAACCAAAAAGCTTGCCTAATTTGGATACTTTCTGCTTCTTATGATAAGGACTCGCGTCTTTATAAGCTTGCGCCTGAGTCTCTCCAGCCCTTTCGATAGAATAGTTGGTCTGATAGTTGCGCTGATTAGCCATATCCTCTTGATAGCAAACATTGCGATCTATGCCCATGGCCTGACAACGGTTAAGACGTTCTGCCTGACTAACACAACCAGAAAGCATGGAGACAGAAGAAACTGTGACCAATAACAGAATTAACTTTTTCATCAGAATCTCCACCCGGCACCGATAACCACGCTATTAGCTTGTGAACCAAAAACCTTAGAACCTTCGTAACCAGCATCAACAGTGAAGCCAGAAATGGGGGTTAACTGGATACCTGCACCATATGCAAAGCCTGTAGACGTATCTGTGTCGCCATCGTTCTTAATAGCACCACGTCCCACACCAACCATGACATAAGGTTTCACAATATCGCTAACGCGGTAACTTACACCTACTAAGGCCGAACCATAACCACGATCAATATCGTTATCATTATTTCCAGAGATAGTTAGAGAACTTATAACCCCTAAATCACTTTTATCTGGTGTGTAACCAAATTTGCCATTTAATCCATTTAAGGTTTTCCCTTCTAAATTTGTATGTACATATCCAGCTGTTACCACACTCTCAGAAGCAGCCAGTGCTTTAATGGAAAACAGCATTACTAACGACAAAGTCAGAGTTAATTTATTGTTTTTCATAAGAACGCCATCACCTTAACTATTATTGCATTTATCATGCATGTTTTAACGTAAAGCAATGTAAGCTTAGTTTTAGGTGAGAACTAACAAAAAATTCAGTTTAAAATGAATAAATATTTTAATTGTCCGGCTATATATTACTTCATTCGAAAACAAAAACACCGCGTATGAAATTAATTTTCATGACCACATGCATAACCACTTGAAATCAATGAATTTGATCTGTCTCTTATACACATCTGACGCTGCCGACGACGGAGAGAGTGTAGA
>ERZ1026976.160-NODE-160-length-29979-cov-8.021287_pt1 | contig 29979 bp, 36 predicted proteins | sample MGYA00519293_ERZ1026976 | MGnify/ENA primary metagenome ERZ1026976 (study PRJEB26926, sample SAMN06164671) | human gut metagenome | biome: ENVO:00009003; feature: ENVO:2100002; material: ENVO:00002003 | host: Homo sapiens | place: USA | collected 2012 ... | reverse complement strand
GCGACAAGCCTATTAACGACATCAAAACATATAAAGAAGAGCTAGAAACGATTACCAAGGCGTGTGAGGATAGATTAAACATGGGAGAACCATTTAATTAATCCGCTAATGTCGCCTATCATGTAGTAAACACAATATATTGTAGGCGAAAATAGGTTCCCACGACATATTGTGGATAAACCTGTTAATATGTGTATAACAAATACTTTGGGGAATAATTTGATTGGGAGGAAACGATTTGGAAATTCAAGTACATGAACTGCCAGAATCTCAGCTAGATATGATCGCTGAGAAAGTAGTTGCTAGGTTAGTGGAAGCGACTAAGCAAAGGCGAAAAGAGCTAAGGTCCAATTCATACCATAATACAAGGACACTCTTGAGGAATTACTACAGATTAAAAACTCACTGCAAAATAGTAGAGGAGCAAGTCGAGGAAGATTTTGCTTCGATGTGGAATGACTGGCGCTTTGACGTAGATAGCCTACTAGAACATAAAGCGAAAACAGCGAAATTAATGAAACATGTCGATAAGGCTTTAGTTGAACTAAAAGCAGAGGATGAGCGAGCCTATGATATTTTAAACATGAAGTACCTGCTTCCTAAGTGTTTTGCTGATGAATACATTGCTTCTAAATATGCTGTTGATCGAAGGACGATAGGGAAGTGGATAAAAAAGGCTGTTGAGCAGCTATCAGTATTTATCTTTGGAGTGGATGTTGTAATTGATTGGTTGTAGGGCGCGTTTGTGGCGCCACGAGTGTACATTAAAAGTGTTACTATGATAGCGTGAAATAAATGTGATTAATCCACCGAGCAGATGACCCAACCTGACTTTATTGGCATGAAGTTTCTCCTTATACCTCTTAACATACAAACGTCTAGCTTGGTGGATTTAATGGCGGCACGCAAAAAATAAAAGAAGAGGATGTGAAGAAACGCTCCTCAACTTTAAAGTTCATGTGCCGTCTTTATGTCACTGTGGCGGAAGTAGAAGACGCAGGAATGGTCTATGAAGAGGGAGTATACTGATGATCGGTGGGTGACACCACACGGAACCCTTGTGAGTGGGGCAGTGCCACTCCAGTGACTTAGACGTGTAGCTCAGTTGGTAGAGCGCTTTAATCAGGAGGTCGCCGGTTCGATCACGGTCACGTCAATAGGAAAAAACAAATCATTGTTTGTAGGACTAGCGAGCTTTAGTGGCGTTGGTCCGATTTTTATTAGATCACTCATTGAGTGGTCTTTTTATTTTGGCCGAAAACCTACATTTTCGATGGCCGATTATTGGAGGAAAAATAATTATGGACGATGAATTAATTAGTGAAGCTAGAAAGATAGCAATTGACTTTAACGGGGTTGAACAAAAATTAAAGCCAGTTCATTTACAACACAGAATGCGAATTGGAATCAACAGAGCAACAAAGTTATATGAGCAGTTAAAGAATGAAGGCTTAGTTTAGCAGTCTCCTCGTGAGGCTGTTTTATTTTGCATACAAAAATAGACCACCGTTTACACGATGGCCAAGTGAAAAACAAACTTTTAAAGGATTCACCCTAAAGGGATTATATCATTGTAACGCTTACAGGACAATATAAGGAGGGAACTAAAATGTATCGTCCACAATATCTCGAACAACGATATGAAGAAACTTGTATTTATGCCGGTTCAGATTTAGAACCTTACCTAACAATTCGAAAGCCAATAAAGAGTAATACATATAAACGTAAAGAAAACAATGAAGTCATTAGGCGATATGGAAGAAAGATACATCGAAGAAAGGACTGATCCAATTGAGAAACTACTGGTACTTGTCATTGTGTGGAAGATATCCGCAACGATCCATGTCAGCGCAGATAGCTAAACGCTATACGATTGTTGAACTAACGGACGAAGCGACACCTAATGAAATTGATCAGTACAAGTTGGTTCTCGTTGGTATCGGTTGGTTTAATGACAAACACATTCAAGAGAATATAAAGAGGTGGCTGAGATGACATACTTTGAATACTTGCAGCAGTGCTTCATATATGCAAGAGATAAGTTACCAGACACAAACACTGTAGATGATGTCGCTATATATGTATTGAAGACAGAGAGTCACAGCAGTCCTGAGTATGACAGCAAGGAACAGACACTTGCATGGTTTAGATTCTTTAAATGGATTAAGGGGGAAGAGTAATGGATATAGGATTATGTATCAAACAACAAAGACAGAAGCTAGGTATGACTCAAGAGGAATTGTCAGAGCTAAGTGGTGTTTCAAGAGTTAGTATTGGTAACTATGAGAGAGGCGATAGAGAACCGACTGTGAGTATTGCAATAGCTATTGCAGAAGTATTAGGCGTCACGCTTGAAGAATTAGTATGTGTAATACATGAAGAGTTTGATAAGCTTCCTAAAGGTAGCCGCGTGTTGTCCAAAGAACAAACTGATAAACTTTTTTTCCACAAACCTAACCTCTTAGAAATCAAACTGAAGGATACTGATTCAGTACCAGAGGTTTGGTACCGCGGTGAGCGTGTAGACGAATTGCCTAACGGGCTAGTCGATGTGTATATGCACTGGCATACATGCGAAGCGAATAAACCAACTAAGTTAATGGCTATTCTTGAGTATGTCGAAGGTACTGATATAGACGCCAAGAGGATAGAAGTATACATCGATGAAGAAGGAGAGCGCGGAAGCTTTAACTTATTGAAAGATGAAATAGATGATTGAAGTATCTACAAGGCAGGATCGTGCGAACTTTTACGGCTCGAACACGTGGAGAAAGCTGAGACTAAAAGCATTAGAACGGGACCATTACGAATGCCAATGGTGCAAAGAGCAAGGCAAAGTGACAACAATTAACGACGCAATATTAGAGGTCGATCACATTAAAGAGTTAGAACATTATCCTGAACTCGCAACTGATATGGATAATCTCAGAGTTTTGTAAGGACTGCCATAATCGCCGACACGGAAGATTTAATTATCGTCCTAGCAAGAAAGAGAAGAAATGGGACGATGAGTGGTGGTAGAGAATTGGCACGTTAAAGTTCAAAAAAAAGAGAAGATTACTTCATCTTCTCTAGGTATTCCTTAATCGCTTGTTCAACATGCTTGATGTCCATCGCAAGTTAGGATACTCAAGAGATTACATCAGAAGTATATAGAATTCCGAACAATCCAATGAATATAAATCAAGCAAAGAAACACGTGGAATCAATAGAATATTCACATTAGAGAATCTCAAATGAGGTTCTCTTTTATTTTGTCACAACAAGCGTCACGGTCGGATGAACTATCGAGGGGCTGAAAGGAAAAGAAAGTGGGAGGATGAATGGTGGTAAAGAGCAAAAGTCACAACAAGCAACTACTTGGATGCGTCTACCTAGAGACAAAGGATTCTGAGCAGAAAACAATGATTGGAGAGGATAGAATGATGGTCGAAACAAACAGCAAAGACAAGGCTATAGAATGGTTGGAAGCAAGTATAAGAAAATTAGAAAGCTTTAAGGCTTTTGTTGAAGATGGGTCAGTAATTGTTTCAGGAGGATACTTTGATGACAATTATCCAGTTCCAATGGAGGAAGAACTAACGGAAAATAATATTTCATTGTCGATAGACTTCATTGAGAAAAAATAAAAACCCCCCCGGGGTCAAAAATTTTGAGGTAAAAAAATCTAACGGGAAACCGGTGGATGGGTCAACTCCGCAAATCTATTAGCGATATGCGCATAACCCCCTCCCGTAAGAAAGGAAGTGATTGGATGGCGGATTTAAAAATCAGAAATGAAAAAGTAGCTGCTGAGGAAAAACGATTGAATGAATTGTTTTTTGATTTGGCTGACGATAAGAAAAAAGTTGTATCGGGTCTGGTAACTCAAGCAGCTAGATTAAAAATTTTGTTAGACGAAATGTGGATTGATATTTCTGAAAAAGGAGATTATGAATTATTCTCACAGTCAGAAAATCAGATTCCTTACGAACGGGAGCGGCCGGTGGCAAAACAATACAATGCGCGCGATCAATCTTATCAGCGGATTATAAAACAGTTGACAGATTATTTGCCGGAAGAAAAACGAGAAGCGGCAAGTGTAGCTGCTTTGGATGGCAGTGATCTATTATGACGTTGCTACAACCATATTATTTTGAAGAATACGTAGATTTATATGAACGTGGAATAATACCGTTTAATAAAGAACGAATACAATTAGTGGAATATTTAAAAAAAGAAGTTCTGGTTCGAGATGATTTGTATTTTGACGATGAGATGATTCACAAATTTATTCGTTATGCCGAGAAAAATTTTTTTCCGTTAGCTAAATATCAGAAATTTATTACACCTTTCATTTTTCTTTACAAAAAAGAAGATGACGAGGTGTTTTTTAATGAAATTTTGAACTCTATCGCGCGTGGGGGTGGCAAGAATGGTTTCATGTCTGCACGAGATTCGTTCTTTATTTCCCCGCTCTATGGTGTGCGAAATTACGATGTGACTATTACTGCCAATTCGGAAAAACAAGGGAAAGTTAGTTTTAAAGAAGTCTATGAAACTGTTCAGGCGAAACGTTTAGAACAGCAGTTTTATTTAACGAAAATGGCAATCACCAATCGAGTAACGAATTCCATTTTTAGTTATCGGACCAACAACCCGAAAACGATGGATAGTGCTCGGGATGGCTGTTTAGAATTCGATGAAATTCACATGTTCGAGAACTCGGATATCGTGGACATTCAACGGAGCGGGCTAGGTAAGATTCAACATCCACGGACATTTTACAACGGAACGAATGGTCATGTGCGTGAAGGTTTCTATGACCGAATGTTAGAACGCGCACAGAAAATATTCACTGGTGAAAACAAGAACGACCGTTTGTTTCCATTTATTTGTAAACTCGACACGATCGAAGAGATGGAAAAACCGGAATTATGGTCTAAAGCGAATCCGATGTTCGAAGAAGATTCTCCTTACGCCAAACGCTTGTATCAAACTGTTATGGACGAATACCTAAAGTTAGAAGAAGAGCCGTCTGGTCGCCGGGAGTTTGTCGTCAAACGGATGAATTTTACCGAAGGCGATATGGAATCAGATATTACTACGCACGAAAAATTACTAGCTACTAATCAGCCGATTGGTGATTTAAAAGGAAAATCGTGTGTCGCCGGCTTTGACTATGCGGAAATTCGAGATTTCGCCAGTGTTGGGCTGCTCTTTAAACAAGATGAGAAATTTATCTGGATGCAACACAGCTTTGCCAGAAAAGAATTCTTAGACACTTTTAAAATCAAAGCACCAATCAAAGAATGGGCAGATAAAGGAATATTCACAATCGTGGATGCTCCTTCAATTTCTCCTCAACTACTAATTGATTGGTTGAATGAAAAACGTGAATTGTATCAGATTGAAATGGTGTGCGCCGATGGTTATCGAATGGACCTGCTTCAACCGCTATTGGAAAAAGAAGGTTACAACTATGAGTTCATTCGGAATATTCGAGGTGTGCAGTCTAAAGTGGCACCAATAATTGAAGATGGGTTTGCTAATGAGAAATTTATTTTTGGCGATGATCCTTCGATGAGGTGGTACACCAATAACAGTTATGCAAAAGTTGATAAATCTGGTAATAAAACGTTTTTGAAAAAAGAACCAGTCCGTCGAAAAACAGACGGCTTCCATGCCTTCTTGGCTGCTTTATATAAAAGAGAAGAAATCCAAGATGTTGATATAGAAGGATTCTTCGACATGATGGAAGATTGGGATTTTTAAAGCAGTGAAGGGAGGTGTGTAAATATTGGGAGTATTTCAATCGTTTTTTGATATTTTCAAAAAAAATTCAGAGATTGAATCGAGTTATGACTTTGATGTGTTGATTGACGAATACCACACGCTTTATTTAAAGCATTTGGCAATCGATACGTGCGCTGAGTTCTTGGCTCGAATTTTTAGCCGTTCTGAATTCAGGATTCGGAAGAAAGGACAGCCGATCACAAACGAGTGGACGTATTTATTAAATGTACGCCCGAATCTGGATCAATCGGCATCTTCATTTTGGCAACAAGTTGTGTATAAGTTAATTACCGAAAACGAAGTATTGATAGTTCTTTCTGATGATGATCAGCTACTTATTGCGGAAAGTTATGTGAGAAAAGAATACGCACTTTACGATGATGTATTCGAAAGTGTCTGGTTAAAAGGCTACGAATTCAAACGGAAGTTTTCGATGAGCGAGGTTATTTTTCTACAGTACAACAACAATGATTTAAGCAGATATGTGCGCGGTCTTTATGAAGATTATGCGTCTCTCTACAATCGTATGGTCGAAGTAGCTATGCGGAATCATCAAATCAGAGCGACGGTAACTGGTAAAGACGGGCGTGGATTCGATGATAAATTACAAAAAAAGGCGCAGACATACATTGATAAGGTGTATGCCAAATTTAGCAAAGAATCAATTGCCGTTGTCCCGCTGCAAAGTGGCCTTGAGTACAACGAACTGACGAACACAGTTGGAGAAACAAATCAATCTATGGACGAACTCAAGAAATTAAAACGTCAGTTTGTTGATGAAGTTGCGGATATTTTAGGTATACCGTCCACGATTTTACATGGAGAATTAGCAGATTTGGAAAGCGCACAAACAGTGCTGAATAAGTATTGTGTGAAGTCTTTAAATAAAAAAATTGAAGACGAATTGAACGCAAAGACAATCAGCAAGGCTGAATATGTTGCTGGAACAGAAGTTAAAGTCGTAGGCGTTGATAAGAAGGATATCTTCGATTTGGCAGATGCAGTAGACAAGTTAATTTCAAGCGGCGGATTCAATCGAAATGAAATTCGCGAAGAAGTCGATTATGAAAGTATCGAAGGCGGAGATGAATTCTATATCACCAAAAATTATGAGAAAGCGAAAGGAGGGGAGGAAGTAAATGACGAAACTGGAAATTAAAGGAACGATTATTTCTAATAATCAAAAATGGATTTACGATTTGTTTGAAATGGACAGCACATCACCGAAAGATATTTTATTGCCTGAAAACAACGAACCGCTAGAGGTCGTGATTAATTCGGGAGGTGGTGACGTATATGCAGGTAGTGAGATTTACACAGCTTTGCGGGCTTATCAAGGTGACGTGACTGTGAAAATCGTAGGTATTGCTGCAAGCGCCGCAAGCGTGATTGCAATGGCTGGAAACACAATTGAAATCAGTCCGACTGCTCAAATTATGATTCATAATGTTTCAAGCGCTGCTGCTGGCGATCATCGAACGTTAGCTCACGAAGCAGAAGTATTGAAAAATTATAACTCATCAATCGCGAATGCTTATATTGCAAAAACGGGCATTGAAGAAGCTGAATTGCTGGAATTGATGAATCATGAAACGTGGCTTACCGCTGAACAAGCAGTAGAAAACGGTTTTGCTGATAAAGTCATGTTTGAAAATAATGAGGCGCCGTTGCTAGTTGCGAGCTTGTCACCGGTTATCCCACCAGATGCGATTGCAAAATTGGCTGAAAAGTTAAAACCTCAATTTGATTTAGACGAGTTAGCAAACAAAGTATCTGAAAAATTAAATACTAAAAAGACGGAATCGAAAGAACCAGAAAACGCTGGTTTTAAACGATTCCTTTTTTAATACAAAAAATAAGGAGGTCATACTGAATGACTATGAAATTATCCAACGAATTCAAAACGATTCGTGACAACTTTTTAGCGGCGGTTAACAATAATGAGCCTGCTGAAAAACAAAACGAACTATATGGAGCGATGCTTGATGAATTGTTAAACGAAGCAAAAAAACAAGCACGTGCTGAAGCAGAAGGATTGATTGCTGCAAATCCGGCAGACGCAAAATTATCTGCACGAGAACGGAAATTCTTTAATGCAATTACAACTGATGTGGGCTACAAAGAAGAAAAATTATTGCCACAAGAAACAATTGACCGTATTTTTGAATACTTAACTACTGCTCATCCGCTATTAGCAGAAATTGGCATGGTGAATGCTGGATTACGCTTAAAATTCTTGAAGTCTGAAACAAGCGGAGTCGCTGTGTGGGGAAATATCTACGGCGAGATAAAAGGCCAATTAGATGCAGCATTTAGTGAAGAAGAAGCTATTCAAAATAAATTAACGGCGTTCGTTGTAATTCCGAAAGATTTGAAAGACTTTGGCCCTGCTTGGATCGAATCTTTTGTATCTACTCAAATCGATGAAGCTTTTGCAGTTGCTTTAGAAGCGGCGTTCTTAGCAGGAGACGGAAACGGCAAGCCAATCGGCTTAAATCGTCAAGTACAAGCTGGCGTGGCTATCACTGGCGGAGTATATCCCGAAAAAACTTCAATTGGTGATTTAACTTTTGCTGATTCTGCTACTACAGTCAAAGAATTAACGAACGTATACAAACACCATTCCACTGACGAAAAAGGTCGTGCTGTTGCTGTTGATGGCAAAGTAGTCATGGTTGTTAACCCTGCTGACGCTTGGGATGTTAAACGCCAATACACTTCTTTAAATGCGCAAGGCGTATACGTAACCGCTCTCCCTTATAATCTTAAAATCGTTGAATCTTTGGCACAAGTTTCCGAAAAAGTCGTTACTTTCGTTAGCGGACGTTACGATGCTTATATCGGCGGAGGAATCACATTGCGCAAATACGATCAAACGTTAGCAATCGAAGATATGGATTTGTATACTGCTAAACAATTTGCTTATGGAAAAGCAAAAGATGATAAAACGGCGGCTGTTTGGGGATTAAAAGTGAATGAAACGCCTGTCGACCCTACTCCGGAAGGGTAGTGAGAAGATGAAGTACACAATCCTTAAAAGTTTTAGGGATAAATACACCAAAGAACTTTACGAAAAAGGTCAGGAAATCGATTTACTTGTGAAGCGTGCTAAGGAGATTGAAAAAAATCTTGGTAGTGGCTTTATTCAGAAAAAAGATTAGGCGGTGGAGCCTATGGAACAATTATTAAAGGATTTTAAATCGCGTATGCGTATCTTCCACAATGCAGATGATGACAATTTAGAAAATATTCTTGAGAGTTCAACTGCGGCAATAAAGCGTTGGTGCGGAAGTGAAGATATTACTAAGCCAGAAATTCGAGAATTAATCATTGAACGTAGCAGATACGTTTACAATGATTCTCTCGAATTTTTTAATGAAAATTTTTTGTCCGAATTAATGGGCGTCTCTCTCTCGAATTATGTGGAGGAGGACGTTAGCGATGAAGAAACCAACGTTTGAGTATCAGAAGCCTAAAGTTAATAATGGTGCGATGAGAACGCCAGTTGAATTTTTTAGCTATAAGCCAAAACCAGGGCCGATGCCTGGTGAAGAAGAAAAACAGATTATTTTTAACTGCTTTGCTGAAATATATAATCCGTCGATGAAAGATTTAGAGATTTTAAACTCTAAAACGACTAAGCAGGCGGTTACAATTACTATCCGAGATCCGCAAGAAGACTATTTAGTCTCTAATAAACATTATGTGGAGATTTTAGACAGGCGCTATAGCGGAATCAGGTGGAATATTGCTGATGTTCGAAATGATTTTACGGATAATCGTTTCGTTACGATTCTTTTGGCGGTGTATGCCGATGAATAGCGTAGAAGTTAAAGGCGTAAACGAAACGTTAAAAGCAATGGAAAAAAGACTTGGTGATAAAAAAGTCCGATCGATTGCTCGCAAAGCAATCAATACCGGCGCTGATAAAGTCGAGAAACGTCTACAGTCTGACATGCTCGTTTTTAAAGATCAAGGATACACGATTGATGAAGTTGTTCGTAAAAATGCGACGTATAAAAATTACAATACTGAAGCAGAAATCGGTTGGAATGGTCCACATCAACGTTATCGATTAATCCATTTAAACGAATGGGGCTATACAAGAAACGGACGTCAGATTAAGCCACGTGGGTTCGGGGTTATCACGAAATCATTGAAAAATTCTGAACCAGTTTATTTGTCTACCGTGGAAATGGAGGTTAAGAAAAGCCTATGAAAGACATATTAATGATTATTTACGAGGCGTTAATTTCGAATGCCTACATCCACGAAATGACTTATAACAGCGATTCGCAAGAATATCGAATTAAGTTTTATGAGCAACCTGAAACAGCTGATAAATCAGGTGCATTTATCACACTTCGGCCCGTTGATGTACCGAATGAGGCCTATCACGGTAGTGATCAAGAGCTTTCGATTGAGCATTTAATCCAAATTGATGTGGAATCAAAATATCGAGCGACTTCGAAACAAATTCAATACGAGATTAAAAAAGAAATGAAAAACTTAGGCTTTGGCCAAGTATCGGGGCAAGGATTAGACGAGTATTTTCCGGAAACAAAACGGTTCGTCGATGCCCGTCGATATGATGGGAATACAAGAATTTATGACACACATTATTAAAACAGAATAACAGGAATCAAGACACGAAAATTCGTGTCTTTTTTTGTTGTCAAAAATTTAGAAAGAGAGTGATTATATTGACACTTGTAGGATTTAAAAAAATGACAATCGGAGTTTTCGATGAAAACGGGAAAATTCCAGCAGCAAATCTAATCGTAATTGAAGGAAAACAAGACAAAGGAGCGACTGTATCGGCTGAAATCAGCGGATTATCTAAAGAAGCATCTAAAGTATATGGTTCGAATGTTCCATATTATATTTCTCAAAAAGGCACCGGCGATATTTCAGCAAACTTCGGCTTGCTTGATTTACCTGATGGTGCAAATGACAAGATTTTGGGATATAAAGTCGACGAGACAAACGGATTTAGCTTCTTAGGTGAAGATACTGAACCGCCATATTGCGCCGTGTTAATGGAATCAGAAGATTTAAATGGTGAAACTGCAATGCTTGGATTATTTAAAGGTAAATTTAGTCGTGAAGCTATTAATTTTAATACAACGACTAACGAAGCATTCGAACCTGAAGCAGAGGAATATGTATTTTCTGCGATTGCTAATGATGTCGAAGGGGAAGCAAAAGGACAATCACTTGTTAAATTTAGTGGTGATGATGAATCAAAAATTACTGCGCTAAAAGCATTGGTTTTCCCAGCGGGGGAGTAACAAGCCCAGTCGTTGGAGCAGTTACCCCAACGACAACAGGGGCAACAGTCGCATTGAGTTAGGAGAATGAATATGGTAGATACATTTAAAATTTACAAAAAAGATGGAACAAAAGTCGCTGAAGGGGCAAGTCCTCTCTCTATTACAGGAGTAGCTGCTGAAACTACTGTAGCTAAAGGTGATTATCAAGCTGTGCGAGTGATTAATGATGTTGAATCCAAAAAAGTGGATATTCCTGCATTTACAACATTGGCTGAGCAAGGAATGGAAACATCTGGTTTTAATCCTGAAGGAGATACAAAGCCAACAAATGCTAATACCGTCGAAGAAATAAAATCATGGTTGACAGCGCATGACATTGATTTTTCAGGAAAGACGCTTAAATCAGATTTACTCGCGTTAGTACCAGCATAGTTTTTAGAGGACTGTAATGGTCCTCTTTTTTATTTGAAAACAATAGGAGGAAATGATAGATGGCACAAGTTCGAATCGAATTAAAAAATAAAAATGGTAAGAAGGAAGTTTTTGAAAAACTAGAAACTACAGGTAAAGATTACCGATTAGCTTTACAAACAATTAAGAAATTAAACGCAGAAAAAATCATGATCTGGGATCAATTAGATATTTACTTAGCTTTTGCAGTTGAAATCTTTAAGGCTGACAAATTAACTTCAGATCAAATTTTGGAAGGCTTGCCTTCTGAAAAAACACGTGAAACTTTGGACGATTTATTAGGACAAGTAATGGGAATTGAAGATGATCCTGACCCAGATGCAAAAAAGTAACTCCTGAAGAAGCAGAAGAAATGTATCTGGATTTGTGCAGAGAATTAACGAAACAAGGATGGTCTCTTTCAGATATTGAAAATAACTCTTTTGATACTTTGATCGAAATAGCCTGTGTAAGTCCGAAAAAAGAGAAACAAGAAGAAGTCGATCTAAAAGACTTCGTCAAATCCATTTAGGAAAGGAGGAAAACTATGGCAAACGGAAAACCATTAGGTAATATGAAGGTTATCTTAGACCTAGACAGTTCTGCCTTTTCTAAAGGGCTCAATGGAGCAAAAAAAAGCGTAGCTTACAATATGAAAGCCATGCAATCACAGATGAAAGTAATGAATTCATCAGGTGATAAATTAGGCGCTTTACAAACAAAATATGACGGCCTTAGCAAAACACTTAGTTCAAACGAAAAGTACATGGGCAAGTTAAAGGAACAATATGATAAGAGCTTCGATGCGAATGGCAAGGCAACTACTGCTACTGCCAAGTATGCTAACGAACTGAACCAAGCGATTGCTAAATCTGCTAGCTTTGAAGCACAAATGAAAACTACAGTGGGTCAGATGGCACGTGTAAAAGTTGAGACTGAAGGTATTACTGGAAAACTTAAAACTCAATCTGAGCAATGGATAAAATCTGGTAAGAAAATTGAAAACTTCGGTCAAAAATTATCTGGTGTGGGCACAGCTATGACTGTTGGAGTCACTGCCCCTCTACTGGCTGGATCGGCAGCAGTTACAAAGGCGGCTATCTCATGGGAATCAGATTTTGCAGGTGTAAAAAAGACGAATGATGAAGTCGTGGATTCGAATGGAAACGTGACATACTCATATGCTGATTTAGAGTCAGGTCTTCGAGATTTAGCTAAGCAGTTACCATCTAGTCATTCTGAAATTGCTAAAGTTGCTGAAGCAGCCGGACAGTTAGGGATTAAAACTCAAAATGTAAAATCATTTACTAAAACGATGATCGATTTAGGCGAGTCAACGAACATGTCTGCTGAAAGTGCAGCAACTTCGTTGGCTCGTTTTGCGAATATTACTCAAATGAGTCAGAAAGATTTTGACAAACTTGGTTCAGCGATAGTTGACTTAGGGAATAACTATGCAACAACCGAATCCGAAATTACAGAAATGGCTTTGAGAATTGCCGGTGCAGGTAAGCAAGTTGGAATGAGTCAAGGTGATATTCTCGGGTTTGCAACTGCGTTGAGTTCTGTTGGTGTTGAGGCTGAAGCGGGTGGTTCTGCTATATCCAAGGTCATGGTTCAAATGCAACTAGCTGTTGAAAAAGGAACAGGAGCATTCGGAGAACTAGAAGAAAGAGCTAACAATGCTGGGTATTCAATAGGCGAGGTTAGTCAAGCAGTGGTAAACGGTGGCAAACCTCTCAAATCAATGGCCGAAGCGTTAGGTATGAACAGTTCTTCTTTGAAGAAAATGTACAAGGAAGCTGATAAGTCTAAAACATCATTAGAGAATTTCGCGAGTGTAGCTGGTATTTCAAATGAACAATTCTCTAAATTGTTCAAAGATGATCCCTCTAAAGCAATTATGAAATTTATCCAAGGACTTTCCAATGCTGAAAAACAAGGTACGTCAGCAATCAAGATGTTGGACGACATGGATATCAAAGAAGTGCGACTTCGTGATAGTTTGCTTCGTGCAGCTAATGCTAGTGGGGTATTTGACAATGCCATTAAGACAGGCAATAAAGCTTGGAAAGAAAATTCTGCATTAACTGAAGAAGCAAATAAGCGATACGAAACCACAGAATCCAAACTTAAGATGTTAAAAAATGAAGCTGTTGACGCGGCTATCGATCTTGGCGGACCATTTGTAGATGCATTACGTGATGGTTTGAAAGCGTCAAAACCTCTAATCAAAGGATTAGGAGACATAGCAAAAGGATTCTCAAACTTAAGCAAAGATCAGCAAACTAATATTTTGAAGTGGGTTGGTTTAGCCGCAGCAACGGGACCAACGCTGAAAATACTTGGCGGTGGTATTTCTGTCATCGGTAAGACAAAAACTGCTGTTGGCAAGCTTAGTGGGAGCCTTGTTGAATTAACCGCAAAAGCTGCTGAGAAAAAGGCAATGGCTAGTTTTTCTAGTGGAGTAATACTAGCAGGAGATTCGGCAAGTAAAGCAGCGCCTAAAATTGGCGCCGCAAGCACTCAAATCTCTGGTTTAGGTACTGTCGCATCAGGTGCTGCAGGAACAAGTGGAATTGGGGCTGTAACTGGTGCATTAGGAGCATTGTCGCCGGTTCTTATTGGAATAGCTGGTGTAGGTGGAGCTCTTGCGCTTGGTTATGGAGCATGGAAACTATTCGGCGAAGAAGCATGGAACTCTGGTCAACGGGTGAAACAATGGGGAACCGATGTAGGAGCAGAGACCGATAAAGTCTTAGATAAGGTGCAAACAAACACAGATAAAGCTAGTGGCCAGTTTGGATTGATGGAGCAAGGTTTCGCTACTAATTCAGAAGCTATGGTTACTAATTTTGAAAAAATTGGTCAAACGGTTGAACAGAGTTTGATTAATAAAATTGAAGGTTTAGATAAGTTAATTAAGGAATTGCCAGCTTCTGTAGATGTTGCAACTAAAGATATGATTGAGGATGAAAAAGCCAAAGCCGAAGAAGCTTTAGTCACTATTCAAGAAAACACTTCTCGTATATCTGATATAAAGAAAAATGCGGCAAACAATGATCGCGAAATAAGTGTAACAGAAGCAGCAATAATTCAAGACTTAGCAGAAAACACTACAAGAGCCTATGTTGAAACACTTGACGTTTCTGCCAAAGAAAAGAAGAAAATCTTAGCGGCAATGAACGGAGATGTCTCGAAAGCATCTGAAGAAGAAGCTAAACTTTGGTTACAATCGCTTGGAAAGCAACGTCAAGCGGCCCAAGAACATGCGGCAAAAGGGCAACAAGAAAGAGAAGAATACCTTAAAAAGATGGGGTACAATCTGGACGGTGAGTTCGCTCAAAAGTACTTAGCTGCGTGGGATGAAATTGATAAGACCACTACTGACGGTTTTGACGCTCAAATAGCTACTATTGCAAAGAAGTATCCAGAACTAGCTAAAGAAATTTACTTTGCGAATGGCCAATTAATTAGTAGCATGGGCGAAGCCGGAACCGAAGCAATCAAAATGAACGATGAAATCTTAGCAAGCGCAACAAGCATGGCCAATCAAGTAGCTGAGAACGCTAAGAAGAATGCTGAAAAGCTGTCTTGGAAAGCGACTGAGTCTAGTAAAGAAGGTAAAAAAGCAGCTCAGATTTGGAACTCTCTTGTGTTTGATGAGAAGACTGGTGAAGTGAAAACAAATGCTCGTGAAGAGGTTATCGAAGCAACAAAGGATTCTAAAACTTGGAATGATCTTCGCTTTGTCCTTCATGATGCAAAATTGAACTCTAATGCAAAGCTTATTGTAGGAGAAGCTGCTCTTGCCAATAACTGGTGGGATGGAATGGCTTGGGATGACAAAAAAGCAATCCTAGAAGATAAGTTCTCTCAGACAATGTACAGAGCTTTAGAGGATTCTGGAAAATGGAATGATCTGAGTCTCGAACAGAAGACCGCATTTTTAAGGTCTAACTCTAAAGAGGCAATGGCCGAAACGATGCTCAATTTAGGTTTATGGGATGAGTATCAGCCAGAAATAAAAGATTTGAAAGCCGACAACTATAACTTCTTAGAAACCTTAAAAGGTTCCGAAGAAAAAATGAATCAATGGAACACGGTTCCTGCTGATGTCAAAAAGTTGCTTGGTGACAACTATGACATTTTAAATAAAATCTATAGTTCTGATCAGTCCTTCTCGCGTTGGAATTCCCTGCCTGATTCTGAAAAGAAAATCCTAGCAAATAATACTGATTTTTTAGGAAAATTGATGACATCCGAAACAAACATGAATAGATGGAATCAGTTACCAGAGAAAGAAAAGAAAATTTTAGGTAACAATTCTGATTTGCTAACTAAAGTTTTTGGCTCAGAACAAACGTATTCTGCGTGGCAAAGTATTCCAGATAATGTAAAAAGAATGCTTGCGGATAATGTTGATTTAAAGCAGAAGGTGAAAGATGGAACAATCAAATTAGAAGACTATAAAAAAATCGAACCACATCTTAAGGTACTAAAAGCAGATGACCAAGCTTCTAACAAAATTGGAAAGGTCAGCAAAGATTTTGACGAGTTTAATAAAAAACCTTCAGTAATCACTAAGACGCTGAAATTTGTAGGGGATTTTGGAAAAGGTGTAAAAGAAGCTCTCGGTTTTGAAAAGGGTACAAATTATCATTTAGGCGGTCCCGCAATTGTTAATGACCAACGAGGATCGTTATATAAAGAACTAGTTATTCCTAAAGGTGGTACGCCATTTATTCCACAAGGAAGAAATGTTCTGTTACCTGATTTAGCTAGAGGTTCTAAGGTGTTGAATGCATCAAAAACAAAACAGCTTATACCTCGTTATGCAGCAGGTATAGGCGAAGTTATTACATCCGATTCTAAGATCAATGAATTAATCCAAGCAATCAATGAGCTTATAATAACGTTCAAAACAATGCAGCCTCAATCAGCCGAGTCAGATTCGGTTGGGATGATGACTGAAAAATCTGTTATCCCAAATACTCAAGGAACTACAGGAATTGCTTCGTTAACACCAGATCAGCTATTGGCTCAAGGAGAACAATATACTGAGATCGGTTCAATGTGGATGACAAATCTAATGAATGGTTGGAACTCTATCGTTCCTACTTATATGAACAGTGAATCGATTTTCATTTCGAACTATTTAACGCAATTGAGTAATCAAAACAAGCCGAATTATTTACAGGGTATTACTTGGAACAGGAACTTGATGAATGGTTGGAACAGCCTAACAGGAACATTTATCAATTTAATCAAGACATTCTGTAACCAAGCAATGACAACTCTTCGTAGTTACAATGCGCCTATGTACAACAATGGTCGTGCATGGCAACAGAACAATTTAAATGGTTGGAATTCGTTATATGGTTCATTTATTGCCAGAGTGAATCAATTGGGTAATGATTCTATCAATAACTTGCGTTCTAAAAATGGTGGTTTTTACAGTGCCGGTAGTTATCTTATGCAATCGCTAATTAATGGTCTTAACTCTATGGGTGGTTCATTATCATCAACTATGAATGGCGTAGCAAATAAGATGGTCGGCGGGATCGGAAAAGGTGTTAATGGTGTTATTGGCGGCGTTAATTACGTTCTTAAAGAGGTTGAATCTGACAAGAAACTTGGCAACTGGACTGTTCCACAATACGCAAAAGGGACAGACGGCCACCCAGGTGGTTTAGCACTAATCAATGACCAAAAGGGCCCTGTACACGAAGAATACGTACAAATGCCTGACGGCCGTGGGTTTATTGCTAAAGGGAAAGATTTGTTAGTGAATCTCCCAAAAGGCGCGCAGGTATTGAATGCTTCATTAACTAAAAAATTGAAGAATAGACTCGATATTCCGCACTATGCAAATGGGACGGATGATTTTGATATATTTGATTTGATTGATGATGAAGGTGTTTTTAAGAAGTTAGTTGATAAGAGAATCGATTACAATAGTATCCTAGAACCTTGGAAGAACATGACAAAATCAGGCGTTAAGTTAATGACTAGCGCCGCTTATCCATTCGTGCAGAAACAAGTCGAAGATTCATTTGGCGGAGGAAGTTTTGACGGTGCAATGAATGCTAATAATGTTTATCAATACTTAGTTGATATCGCTCAAAAAGTCATGTCGAAATTCGGTGGATTAACAATTACATCTGGATATCGTCCTGGTGATCCGTATTACCATGGTAAACATCAAGCATTAGATATTTCAGGATACCCATATGGTAGCCCCAGATATACAGAAGCTGCAAATTGGGCATTCGAGAAATTCCCTAAACAGATTGCATATGTAATTACGAATGGTAGAGTGCGAGATCGAGTAGGTATGTCGGGCCAAGCAGCTACTGGACAATGGGTACCGTGGCCAGACGGCGATCACTATGATCATATTCACTTAAATGGCGCTTTAGGATCAGGAAATATTTTCAAAGCTGGAACTGATGTTGCAGGAGGCCTGCCAACGCCTGGAGGTGCGTCAGTAGAGCGTTGGCGACCTTATATCAAAAAAGCCCTAAAAATGAACGGATTGCCAACTACTCAAGCATATGTTAATGCTTGGATGTCACAGATTCAAACAGAATCAGGTGGTAATCCTTCGGCGATTGGTGGAAACGATGGATTAGCTGATGGTAATGCAACAGGATTACTTCAAACTAAACCAGGGACATTTGCAGCGAATGCTTTTCCAGGGCACGGAAATATCATGAATGGATTCGATAATATGCTAGCGGCTATTCGATATGCAAAAAATCGGTATGGTGCTAATATGTTGAGCGTTATCGGTCGCGGTCATGGGTATGCTAACGGCGGTCTCATCAACAAAGATGGACTTTACAGAGCGGGTGAAGGAAACAAACCTGAAATGGTTATTCCGCTAACCCGTAAAACGCGCGCAATCGAACTGATGGGTCAAGCGCTAGCTTTCATGGCAGGGGATAACAAGCAGTCTGTCTCTCAAACTCCTTCTGCTGATAATACTGCGGAGTTAGTAACATTAATTAAACAACAACAACGGCAGCACAGTGAACTGATGCGGATATTAAAAGCTATCTTATCAAAAGATAACGGTATCACTACTGATGTGGTTGGAAAAGCTGCTAATGATTTCTTAGGCGGAGATTTGAGCAAATTAGGGTATACAACAGGAGGTGCTTTCTAATTGTTTTACAAATTGCTTTTTAACCAAAATGGTAGATTGTTTGATCCGCAAGAAAATGGAAAGATAATCTGCAAAGAAATAAAAAGACAAGCGCCTATCTACGAAGTGAAATATGAAGATTTCGAGGGGACGAACGGAAGTAGAGAAGTCAATGCTTCTTTTCGTCCTTTTGAATTGGTTCTTACATTCGATATTTTTTATAAAAATGAATACGATAAAGAATTAATCATCACAGAATTACATCAAATTGTTTTTCCTGGTTTTCAATTTTATATAACGCATGAATTAAGTCCAGGAAAACGGTTTAAGGTAAATCCGTCAAATTTCGAACTAACGGAAGAAGAAAATGATTATTCAACTATCGAAGTTACATTCGATGTCCCTTCTGGCTGTTCAGAATCACTTTCAACCACACTCTCTGAATTTTCGTTGGACGATGAGTGGCAGTTTTCTCAAAATATTGAAGCAGAAGATTATCAGTATGAGTTTGATGCAAGTCGTTTTCAAGTGTTCAATGCAGGAGATTTCACGATTGATCCACGTGAGCATGACTTGAAAATCACGTTAAAAGGTGAATCGCTAGACAATGCGACAATATTCAATCGAACGACTGGCGAGCGGTTTATTTATTATCCACCGTTTTCTACAAATCTTGGGCAAACAATCACGCTAGACCGTGTTTATCCGAAATTGAACGGTGTAAATTGTGGAATCGATACAAATTTAAGTTTGATTACATTAGTTCCAGGCATTAATGAGATAGAAATACAAAATGTTGCAAACGTGAAATCTTCATGGGATTTCCGTTATCTGTATAAGTAGGTGATACGATGACAGATATCATCATTCAAAATTATGAAAAAACAAAACGGGAGATCCTTGTCGAATATGATAAGGACTCTTTTTTTGAAAATTGGCAAGAAAACGAAACGTGGGAAGTCAGTTTCAATGTAACTAAAACAGATTTAAATAGTACAGCGTTTGATTTAGTTGATTACGAAAGCTCGGTAATTTTCAACGGTCAAGAATTCATAATTAAGTCAATGGAACTTAGTGGATTAGGATCAATGATAACTAAAAATGTTACAGCAACGCACATCTTCTATACAGTTCAAGATGGGTTTCAATACAATACGATATCAGGAACTCGAGCTATTAATGAATTACTAACACATGTCTTTAACGGTGCTACCGGGGATATGGGTTTTCAATGGGAAGTAGTAAATCCTCTAGGGAAAATCGGGAGAGTAGAACAGGAAAATTTCGGAAATGCGAATTACCTCAAACTAATTGAGGAAATAATGAGCGATTATGATGTGGTAATGGTACCCGATAATAAACGCATGACATTCTATTCTCGTTCAGATTTTGGAAACCAAATTCAAGAACAAATTCGATATAAGTACAATACAGATTCAGTAAAGTTCGACATTGATACGTATTCGCTCAAAACGCAGATTAAAGGGTTTGGTAAGAAAAAGGAAGATGATACGTATTACTTTTCTCCAATCACATACACTTCTTCTGAATCGGAGAAATGGGGAATCCGAATACAAGATCCTGTAGAAGATGAACGATACACAATTGCTGGAAATATGATGGAGCGATTAAAAAAAGATTTACAAGATTATCCTTCAATAAGTGGGTCAGTAACATTGAAGTGGCGTATTACTCCACAAAAGGGTGATTATGTTCCGTTTATTTACGAACCATTAAATATCAAAACGTACATTCAAATTGTTGGAATCAAAACCTATCCAGCATTACCAAACAAACCACCAGAAATCACATTGTCAAACACTAAAAAAACTATGACATCAATATTAGCCAGTTTAGCTAAGAAAGGAGTGATTTAATGGAATTACTCAAACTCATAAAAAACAGAATTTCATCAGAATGGAAAAAAAATTTTAATGATAATGTGGATATCTTAAATAGAATCATTCGAGGACAAAACCAGAAAATCGATGTGACGAATAAGCGCATTGATAATGTGGTTTTGCATAGTGGTGGAGATTCGCCAAACGAAGTAGTGGACGCACGGGTAAATAACCGAGCACAACAATTCGATACCCTTCAGGGAAGATTGCTAGCTTCTGAGTGTACACATGATTCAGATATGGCGGAGGCACGATCGGAGTTAGAAGATCAGAATGTGAGTATTGGTGAAATTAATAAAAAGCTTGATAAAATACTCGGCGAATATGGAGGTACACTTACTATCTATGTTTCAACTGAGCGAGGGAATAATAGCACAGCTGATGGGACTCAGGCATTGCCGTTCAAAACGATTCAAGCAGCAGTAAACACGATACCACTTTTAACACCAAGTCAAGTGACTATTCTCATTGAGGATGGGACCTATTTAGAAGATGTTCGTTTTCGAAACATTTATTCAGGAGGTATCTATATTCGATCAGTCCAAGACACAACAAATTTAGACCCTTCATCTACGGACTGTCCTGTTCGTGTTCGTTCAATTTCATTTGTATACTGCACTGGTTATCTTCAAGTACGAGGAATTCAATTTGTAGACCAGGGGAATGCACCATCTACTGGCAGTACACGATATTCGATCTATCAAGAGCAGGGTGGATATATGAGTCTTGCTAAGTGTAAGTTTGCAGAGAATACAAAGTCAATTGCCAATCACAAATCTATTTATGTTGGAGGAAGTTCGAAAGCCACTATTGGGTCAGATACAACTTTCATTAATCAATTGATGTGCTTGTACGCAGTAGGGATGGCTGAGGTAAATGTATCTGGTATTAAAGGGTCTTCAAATAGCGAACTGTTAGTGGTTTGGAACGGCACCGGAAGAATCCCAAGTGATTTAAATATCGCTACAACAAATACTAGAACAATTGAAAGAGGATTGATTTTAACAAAGGGGTCGGTGATCTAATTGTTCAAAACAAGTGAAGAAATAATTGTGATCCAAGCCGAGGCAACCACTGCTATACCTACTGGAGTGGTTTTTTGGTCCCATGACAAAGGGACTGCTAAAATGCTTTTTCAACTGCAAAAGGATTATGTTAATCAAACGTTGTCCGAAGGAACAATTGTTCCAATTTGCTTAGATTTTGTTGGTGGCCGCCACATTTATCATGCGATAATCGAAGATGCGATAAACGGAATTGTGTCGATTGTTTTAGAAGACAATATTTTAGGCTATGTCGGGCGTGTCACTGGTTCAATTTATATTGAATTGCCTGATTCACGCTCATTAGATACCGCTGGACGTTTTACCTTTGACATCAAGCGAAGCCCGATTGATTTGAACACGCCTGAATTAGAGGATTATTACTGGCAAGGTTTCAACGAGATTATAGATGAGTATCATCAAACGATTAATACTATTAAATCAGAAGCTAAAGCATTGATTGATAGTATAACTGCTGACGTTACGACAGCTCAAAGTAAGATCACTCAGTTAGAACAAAGTATCACGACAGCTAACACGAATTTGAATGCTCGCATCGATGAAATAAATAAGAAGATTGATGACAATGATGTATTCACGAAAGCAGAATCCTCCGCAAACGTGATCGATCAGATAATTGGGAAAGAAAAAGGCCAAATATCAATTATCACCGATTTTAAGAATAAAGTGACTAACTCCAATGTAGAAAATCCACACTGGGCTGGTGCAGCGTTCGTAGGAGACAAATTAGAGAAACCCTCTTACTTTGTGACCGAGGTGGCTCAGACACGATATAACTCATTGAGTGAAAAAGATGGGAATACTGCATTTGTAACAGCAACAGGAGCGGACCTAAGACCTTCACTTTGTCTAAAATATGACTTGCTTGAGATTGTTAAACGTCGATTGGGTGAGGATTTCTTTATTGATCGAGAAGCAACAACTACAGAACAACAACTAAGTTTGCTTGACGCTATCGTGACTAATTTTGAAGTAGGGACGTATGCGAAAGGTACAGGTGTTGAGGCAGGTAAAGCGACTAATTGGTGTGCTAGTAAATTATGGTTTGATAATTCTCGGTGGACTACAGGGACGCCACAAAATACTACAGGCGAGATTAAACGGCTAGCCTTCGCATTAGACCCTGTAAATAAGCTTTCTAGATATCTGGATGAAAAAGGCATCCTCCAAGTGATCGTTTATGGCGGGCTATCTGACGGAGTAACTAATACTAATGTGTACGTTGATTATAGTGACTTGCTAATAGATATCGAAGTCTCCTCCAACAAGCATATTAAGTCCATAGTCGCGGCCAATCACGTAGAAAACTTAGCAACTCAAGATGAGGCAGAAACAGGTGAAGACAATACAAAAACGATGACTCCGCTTCGTGTTTTTCAATCGATTGCACAGTGGACGAAAAACAGGTTCATATCTCTGACGGAGAATGAAACAGTTTTAGGAATTAAGAACTTTGCCAATGGCCTTCAAGTTGGCGGAAACAACGTTCTTACTCAAAACGGTGAAATTGTATTTGATCATACTAGCGAAACAGATTCCTCTATTCAATCTGGAATAGTTAGATTTAAACGATACGGAGATTGGGTTTTAGTCAATTTTAATTTCCAGTGTAGAAGTACAAATATTGCCTCTGGTGGGAACCTCATTGGCGTTTTAGAAGCTGATATTATCCCCTCTGGTTCAATTCAAGTAGATATTACTTATGACAAAGCATTGACTATAGATGCTTCGGGTAAAGTCACCGCACTGTGGGGACTTGATGCGAATAAGTATTACATAGGCTCCGCTATGTATTATGCAAAAAATAAATTATAGGAGGAGAAAAATGAAAACTATTTATAAGGTCTTATACCCAGTAGGTTATGAAGAACACGAGGTAGTAGATGATTTCCCAACTTCTATTCCATTTGTGGAAGTCGAACCTATTCAAAATTTAGAGAATCCGCAGTCGCAGTTTTTCAATTTTGCAAAAAATGTTTGGGAAGAAGTTGTAACCCAGAACTTTAACGAAAAGCTCGAATTAATAGAAACACTTAATCAAGCTATTCAAAAGCAGAATGAAGAGTTGAAGATTAAAGCTAAAGAACAAGAAACTCAGTTAACTGATACACAGTTGGCTTTGGCAGAAGTGTACGAAATGTTAATTCCTGCCGATGCGGCGAAGGGGGATATGTAAATGGCGAATATTTACGTGAATTTGATCCGGAAGGGATTGAAGACGATTGAAGAAGTGCCAAAAACAATTAGAAATGAAGTGCAAGCAATCCTTGATGCAGAAACTGCGGATTAGGATTGCTTTTTATTTACTCAGAAGGGAGGTGGAAGAAATGGCTGTAGTGTATGCGACTTTAATTATTAAAGGTAAGAAAACGATTGAACAAGTACCAGGTCTAATTCGCGAGCAAGTGAAAGAGATTCTAGTAGATATGGATTTGCCAGAACTAGCCGAGTAGCCAAATACGCAGGGAAAAGAAGTGATGAGATGTCGGGGGAAGATGAAAAATGGTGGCGAGAGGTTTTGCAAAGATTAGCAACGATTGAGGCGAATACGAAAGGAATTGATGAGGTGGCGAGTAAAGCAAATAAAGCTCTGAATCTCTCGGAATCCAATCAGAAAAGCATTAGCAAAATGCAGGATAATATGACCTGGCTCTGGCGTTCTGTCGGAGCCTTGTTTATTGCATATATCGTTAAGTTGCTCTTCAACATTTAAGGAGGTGATGTACATGCAGAATAAGACATTTGATGTTTTAAAGAACATTGCTTTAATCGTGATTCCGGCTTTAGCAACGTTTATTGGTGTTGTTGGAAAAGCATTGGAATGGCAAAACACGGATATCACAGTAATTATTGTCACTGCGGTTGGAACGTTCTTGGGAACGGTTTTAGGTGTTTCCAATCGAACGTACAAGATGCTATCGAAAGACGAATAGGAGGAATCACATGAAAAAGAAAATTACGTTACTGAGCCTTTTAATGGCTCTTTTTTTATTGCCAATTTCCCCAGTGAGTGTGGATGCGGCGAAAGGGGATCAAGGGGTTGACTGGGCAATCTATCAGGGTGCACAAGGGCAATTTGGTTATGCGCATGATAAGTTCGCAATCGCTCAAATCGGTGGTTATAATGCTGGTGGTTTATACAACCAGTGGACTTATGAGAGTCAAGTGAACTCTGCTTTAGCTCAGGGGAAACGTGCACACACATATATTTGGTATGATACATGGGGAAGTATGAGTATTGCGAAAACCACTATGGATTACTTTCTACCGAAAGTGAAAACACCTCGTGGCTCAATCGTAGCATTAGACTTTGAGCATGGAGCTAGTGGGAATAAGCAAGCGAATACGGATACTATTTTATATGGTATGCGAAGGATTCGTGATGCTGGCTATACGCCAATGTACTATAGTTACAAACCATTCACGTTGGCAAATGTATACTATCAGCAAATCTTAGCTGAATTCCCTGACTCTTTATGGATGGCTGCCTATCCGAATTACAACGTTACTCCTTATCCAGTGTGGTCCGTATTTCCTAGTATGGATGGTGTTGGCATCTATCAATTCACTTCCACCTATATTGGCGGTGGTCTAGATGGTAACATAGACTTGACAGGTATTACGGACAACGGCTATACAACATTACCAGCCCCTAACCCAAGCGAAGTAACAGACATTTATCGTGCTGGGCAAAACTATTCAGTAATGGAAGTCGGAAACGGTAAAGGTCACGTTGATGGATTTGGCGCAATGGCTGGGAAGATTAAAGCAGAAGGATGGAGTACTCGTACTCACAAACATCAATATGCCTTTATTCTCGATCGTACAACGGGTAAAGAATTGAAACGGATCAAGTTGAAAGACTTGCCGCGAGCAGACGCTGCAAAGGTTTATAATCGTAATGATACTGCAGGATTCCAGATTGAATTCAATCAGAAAGATGTTACAGGACATTCGATTATTATTATGATTCGTAGCACGAACGATCCGAAAGGCGATACAAAAGGAGGATTTAACGATTTAACTGAAACACGTTGGTATTTAGACGTTTAATCCTCAAGACTTTTACAAAACTCGCTGGTATCACGATATTAAGTAAAGTAAACACCCTCTACAGCCTTAGTTGGTTGTGGAGGGTTTATTTTTATATTTTCATCATTTCAAATTAAACTGTTTTTAAATGAAAAATAAAATATAAAAAGCCCGAAAAATCAGGCTCTCATCATTTCAAACTCCATCATAATTTTGACCCTAGCGAGAGCTAAGGTTTTTTATTACACGTGCAACCGTTTCATTGTATACTTTACGTACCAACAACCTAAACATTTTTTTCATTTTCTCCATAGGCACTCGATCTGACGGGTGCCTTTTTTTGTCCACACGCTACGTTTTTTTATCATCGTCGTCTTTCGTGATAAAAATAAATCGGCCGTAGGCAACACTGCCAGCAATTAGAAATAGCAGGAATATGAATATGTAAGGCAAATCGTCTTTTACTAAAATATAGAATTTATACAAAGATTCAGTAAGCTTCAAAAGAAACACTTCCTAGTTATCATTACTAACAATATTGTTTTTGGCCTAACGGAAATTAATTAGTTAGGTTCTTTATTTTGATATTAAAATAACGACCGTTCCAATTGCAAATTCGAACAGATAGGACTAAATTAATAGTAGAAATCATATCACTCTAAAAAGAACGTCAGATACAGTTACTTGGGGAAGTGGACTGTGGGGAAGATCTGACGTTCTATTTCTTTATTGTAACACGTTTAAAAAATAATAATACTCATTTAAAGTACCCTTAGTTCAATTGGTAGAATACTCCGGTTCATATCGGAAGATGCGGGTTCGAGTCCTGCGGGGTACATAAAAAATACCTCCTCTTTTAGAGAAGGTACGTAAGTCTAGAAATATTCTTTTTCAAAGAAGGTATTAGTTAAATATTTAACGTTGTCTGAATAAAGCTCCGCCTTTATTTAACGTAGCGTGAGAATTAATTGAATGATTAGCTAGCGTATTGGCTAAAGTACCAATATTAATGGATTGTCGCACAGCCTTTTGATTGGGGTTGGCATTAGCTTTTTTGTAAAGTGACATGATTTCTTGTGTGGTAATTGTCTTCATAATAATCAACCTCTTTCATAGTTAGTTTACCATATTTTCAGGAGAAAGGGATACAAATGCTTTGCTAACAGATCTAATCATTTTCTCTATCGCTGAAGACTGCAATGCAATGATGGCAGAGTGATGGACCGATAGAACATAATCTTGTAATGTATTATCATCTTCTAATTGCAATATTTTGAGTCCGATCCTCTTGCATGTTTCAATATCAAAGTGTCTGCTGTGTGTTTTCGAATTTTCATGTTCATTTAAAAAATTCACAATTCGATCAACTTTTTCTTTTTCAGACGGGTCAAACATATTAGTAGATAGCCATTCTTCGATCAAAATATTAGATAGTTCAATTGCATCAATTGCCGACTTCATGAATGCTGCAGGATATTGTTGCAATTTGATAGCCCAGTATTGAGCTGTGTTGGGATTATTTTGTAAATCCTCTTTTGCTTCTTCAAATTCTGACTTAACATTATAAGCTGGGATCCCGCCTGGAAACTGAGGGTCAATAGGTCCTAGACTAGACTGATGACCCATAACGATTTCTTTTGCAGAACAAGCTATCATTGTACCAGCGGACATAGCCATATGGGGGACGATCACTCTAATATCATTTTTGAACATTGCACGCAAATATTTCACAATGGATTCTGTTGCATGGGGATCCCCACCTGGTGTATGCAAAATCAGATCAAGTCCTTTTGAACGATCCATCAAGTGTACTGCATTCATAAAACCTTCCATATCAGAATCATTAATAGAAAGATTTTGAGCGTAAGGCTTTTCGTTAAAAGCTGAGTAATAAAGTATTACATTGCGCTTTGTATAATCCTCAAGTAAATTAATGTATTTTTTTATGGTTAAATCTAATGGATCTTCTTGATTAGGAAACTGCGTGTTTTGAATTTCTAATAAAATATCTTGCCACGAAGCCAACAACTCACCCCATTTAAAATTCTAATTAAAAAAATTATAACTATGTCAACGGGAGTTTTAAAGCGAACAGATGTTTAATTGAGATTAAAATTTGCCTATGATGTTGTTAGTAATTTCCATCATGATCCGAGTCTTGCCAATCACCGCATATTTCTTCACCACGAACTGTTTCCTACTATTGTACTCGCCAGCAACAGCGATCCGCATTCTATCCTCAACATCTGCAAGAAAATTCAACGAGTGACCAGCAATCAAACAGCTAGTATCATCAAGCTTAAAATAGACGAGGGGACGTTCAGAATACTTAAGAATTTTTACGCTACTTACAATACCACTCATGCTCATCATTTAAACCACTCCCATATCTAAGAATATAAAAATCGAAATTGTGAAAACCGTTAGCTTTCTTACAGTAAAACTCAAAACACTTTTCACCGACTTCAAAAATGCTGTTTGGTCCAAAATCCCATAGTTGATACTGTAAAGATGAAAAGGGTATATAACCTTGCTCATAAGCTAAAATAGGATTCACTTTAATTCACTCCATTTGTGCCAGTCGTACAACTCTACATGTCGTATTTCATCGTAATCTACTTTTTGATCATCAATGTAGATTCCTAATTCATCATAGCCTTTTATCATACCTACCACATCATCTAAATATTTACCTTCCATATCTAGCTGTTCTAGTTGAATTGCGACAGGACGTCTTTTTAAGCGAGCATGCTCTAGAACGTGTTGTATTTCGTGAGGGTACATCTGTGGCTTTTGTTCATTGACTCGTGATCGTTCAGCAACATCTTTTTGCATTGCTGCAGTGTGATCGGATAAAAAGAATCCTGTCATCCACTTCAACATGCCCCTGTCCTCATAAACGCTTTTGGCCTCTAAAAAAAGCTTTTCTGCTGACTCATCATCATAAATCATAACCTTCACCTCATCGACATTATAAGAACATATGTTCTGGATGTAAAGCGAACAGATTATTAAGAATGAAAAAAGGGGCAAAAAAGGGGCAAAAAATGACTAATAGTTGATATAACATGACATCTTTTGGCTAGTCATGATTGTTAGTTAGCCCCTATATGACAGTGATTTACGCTCTTTTAATACTTATTGAATAACGCGCCTATGACTACGTGCATTACACGGAAAAGCAGCTCGTATCAAAGAAATTAGAAGATAATAACGGAAAAACTCCTGAAATCTCTAAAATCTGTGAAAAGTCCTTGTATATCAAGGGCTTTTTCTTTTTTCTCTATCGCAGTTTTAAGCCTGAATTGGCTGTTTTGGGCTATTTTTTACTCATATTCCCCTAGATTGTCCGATATTGACTAACAGTGTCGTCAAAATAGGACAAAATTTAGTAGTCAACTTGACTGCAAATATAATACGAAAAATACCAAAACATTTACCGAATTTATCATGTTTTTAACCCCTTAGGATAAAAAGGTGTCAGTTCTCAAAAAAAGGCAAAACATATACTTTGGTGATAAAAAGTTGTTGTGATAGATATTCTCTAAATTTTTTTTAGGAGATTCATTAATGGATAAGATTGATGGTCGAATTATTTGGAAGAACCAAAGTGACTTAAAATTGATTTTAACAATTAATAATTTTATCGAAAAACACGGAATTACATCTACAAGACAATACCAAAAAAAGCTAGCAGAATACCCCAATGAGTCACCAAGTATTTGGTTCATTAATCAGAAATATGGATCATGGGACAACTTACTAGATAGTATTGGACTTAAAAAAAATGATTATGGAAAATGGACTAAGATGCCATATGACAAATTGATTGAAATAGTAGAAAAGTTTATAAGTGATGAAAAAATTCGGTCACAGCGTAATTACGAAAAAAAAGCAGTTGGAAGAGATGTCCCTTCTCTAAGTACGTTGAAAAAAATAGTTGGTGATGTACGACCACTATTTAGAAAAAAGGAAGAGAAAAATTTGTTAACTAATTTTCAATTATTGATGGAGCTTAGGGAAGAAATTATTCGATTAGGACTTGAAGAAGATTTATCGATGACGAAATTTCGTAAGCTATCAAAATCGGATAAGCTTCCTTCGGCGATAACAATATTGAGAAGGACAAATAAAACTTGGGAGGAATTAATGGAAGAAATTGGATTTGATTATCGTAAAATCAAAATTTATAAACAAAGAAATAATCTATCTCGAAAGAAAAGTTAATAGTATCAAATTTAAGAAAGACGTTCAAAACTAAAAATTTGAACGTCTTTTTTTATTTAATGACTTTAGTCAGTTTCGTTCGCGGAGCGTACGAAACAAGAAAACCG
>ERZ1026976.138-NODE-138-length-31402-cov-7.206623_pt1 | contig 31402 bp, 27 predicted proteins | sample MGYA00519293_ERZ1026976 | MGnify/ENA primary metagenome ERZ1026976 (study PRJEB26926, sample SAMN06164671) | human gut metagenome | biome: ENVO:00009003; feature: ENVO:2100002; material: ENVO:00002003 | host: Homo sapiens | place: USA | collected 2012 ... | reverse complement strand
GTCGTCGGCAGCGTCAGATGTGTATAAGAGACAGTTCGTGAATTGTGCTTTGAACTCACCATATAATCTAACTTCACCAAAAACTGGATAACTAATTGTGCCACCAATGAATTTATAACGACCATCATAGAAAACTTCTTTGGCATTGCTGGCGTTATCTATTTTGTCCTGACCGAAACCTAAATACAGGGAGGTTAACAAAGGATACCAGTTTCGCCAGAGTCCAGCCGTCATCTTCCATTCTTCTTCAACAATGTCGCCCCAGCTCTCACGTTCCTGACGGTTATAGTAATAATAAGGCCGCAAATACAGGCCGAGATCGGGATTCACACGGTATTGAATGGCGGGTTCAATTTCAAAAATGTACTGTTCAAGATCGCCATTTCCCGGTTCATTACCCTGCGGCTGATATTCGCCATAGGCGTAACCGGCCAGGCTCCATTTGTTGGTTAGTCGCAGGTCTTGCCAGATTTTGTACCTGTTTTTCCAACGTTTAGTTGCTGTTTCCGAACCAACCATGACCTCCGTACCGATATTACCGCGCCAGGTTTCAAAAATATGGCCGACAAAAAACTCATTGATCGTATTTGTGCCTTTGTAATCCTGATTACTAAATTGTCCTTTATAGCTATCCTCGCGGGCATTCCAGAAGCCAAAGTACCAGTTTGGTAACTCATCATGTCTTAAAAAAGCCTGAATGGTGGCGAGTTTAAATTTTCCGCTATTTTTCTTATTATCACTCCAACGAACATCATCAATTTCTATCTGAGTGCTGATGTTTCCATGCAGGCCACCAGCCTCCATATTACGACCAATACTGTCCCAGTGAACAGGAGGATCTTCCTGTCTTAAACGCAACACGCTGACATCATCAGACTTATCTAAATTATTACTCTTTTTCACCTCAGTTGTTTTATTTTCATTTTCTCGATGCGAGGCTGTCGGCATCGACGAAGTTGCCAGTTTATTTTCTGCCCCTGTAGTAACAGGAGGAGCAGTGACGCTATTGGTCGATTGTTCACCTCCTTTTGTTAGCTGGCCAATATTCTCTTGTGGCGTATCATATTCATCAGAAAAATAGCTTTGATAACTACCGATATAGGTAGCTGGTTGTTCGGTATTATCCTCTGCGATAGCGGGGAATGCCGTAACTGAGGATATCACACAGGCCAGTATTTTTTGTTTTAACACGAACCTTTTGATATTTATCGCGGTAACGCGATAGTGAGGCATTAATATTTCATCCATTTCATTATCTCATTATTCCAGGCAATAACATGCCAGCCTAAGACTGGCAGAAATAAAAGCTCACAAGGTAAGAGGTAAGGCGAATCAGGACTAAATTATTACTCTAACGACCAATATCCGGCTTCCTGTAATGAGGCAACACCATGATTCGCAAACAGCGAAAGATCGCGCTGCGCCGGGTGAGGATAAATTCGGCTACTTAAGCATGCCTCACCCTCATTCACAAAAACCTCTACTGATGAGCGGTCGATAAAAATGCGTAATGACAGTACCCCGTCTGCTGGCAACGAAATACTGCGAGTTCCTTCCAGCGAATATTCTGGATAGCGACGCTCCACTATCAGACGTTGGGCCTGATTATCGACGTAAATTCTCAGCCCATCCCCTAATGCCATACCAAACTGTTCCGCTGTAGAGGCGTTTAGATCCCATCGCAGTTGCACCTCGACCGCTTCGGCATCAGCCGTCATAAGGACTTTCTGATTACGCAGGCAACAAGCAGGCGTTGGATAATAGCTGCCACGCAGTTCAGAGACTTCGTCAGCGGGTTTCATTCTCACCCGATGATCATCACCAAGGCTCAGTTCGCGCGGGAGAGACAGCATGCCTGCCCAGCCGTCCTGCTGTTCGGGCATCGGTGATTCCCACATATCCAACCAACCGATAACAATGCGGCGATTATCCGGGGTCAGAAAACTTTGCGGAGCATAAAAGTCGTGACCATGGTCCAGTTCAATGAATTGTCCGTCATGGGCGAATTGTTGACCGGGCTGCCATTCCCCGAGTAAATAGCCACTCTGAAAAAGGTTGCGATGCTGATAACCTTTCGCCGCGATCCCTTGCGGAGAAAACATCAGAATCCGCTTCCCTCCCAGAGTAAAGAAATCAGGACATTCCCACATATAGCCCTTCCCCTCATCAGCCTCAGCGAATATCCCTTCGTCTTGCCATTTGCGGAGATCGGATGAACTATACAGACGCACCTGTCCCGTATTCTCCACTCGGGAACCGACCACCATGTACCAGCAATTCCCTTCACGCCAGACCTTCGGGTCACGAAAATGATGCAGTCCAGGGGGCGTATCAATCACCATCCCATGTCGCTCAAAATGGATACCGTCACGGCTGGTGGCCAGACACTGCACCTGGTAGAGATTGTCGTCTGTGTCTGGCGAACCGTGAAATTTATGTCCGGTATAAATCAGCGCCAGCATATCGCCATCCACCACGGCGGAGCCGGAGAAACAACCATCCACATCAGCCGGACCTTCTGGCGCTAGCGCGACTGGCAGATGCTCCCAGTGCACCAAATCTTTGCTGCGGGCATGTCCCCAGTGCATTGGCCCCCATTCAGGAGAATAAGGGTGATGTTGATAAAACGCGTGGTACCAACCGTCAAACCAAACCAGGCCGTTAGGGTCGTTCATCCAGCCTGCGCGAGCAGCGAGGTGATACCGTGGATACCATCGCGGATTAATACTGGATTGTGCTTTTTCAAGCGTCTGTTCGGCTTGTTCTAATAAGGATGTCATCGTCTTTACTCTCAGTACATTACACAGCGTTTTGCTGCAGAAAGGATGGCTCAGATGAAGACTTATTTGAGCGCAAAAGGAAAATTGAAATGAACGTGGTGCAGAACACCATAATGCCCATGATTAGATAGGACTGGGCGAAGCCAAATTTCTCATAGCTAAAGCCTGCCAGCGGGGATAAAACGGTGCCAATAATGGAACTGGTGCAGGCGAATCCCACCAGATAAATCGTGGAGGACAGACGTTTGTCGAAATTCAGACTGTTGTATTTAAAAATAGCGACTAACAATATCGGTAGTTCAACAGCGTGAAGTAATTTAGTAATGGAAATAAGCAGCGGCCCTTCCACCAGCCCGGAAGCGATCATACGCATCGCCATCACCATTCCGGCGAATATCAGACCATTTTTAGCGCCAATGCGATTAACCAACCAGGGCGCACAAAACATGCCTGCCGCCTCCAGAAAAACCTGGAAAGAGTTTAAATAGCCAAACATCTCATTCCCTTCTCTTAATGACGGGAACTGTGAAGAGAAATAGACCGGAAATTGCTGATCGTAAACGCCGTATATGCAGGTGCCGACCACGAAGAATATCAACGCCCAAAAACGTGGCAGAGTAAGCAAATTCAGCGCATCTTCCAGAGAGACTTTTTTAGCGCCGATTTCGAGTTTCTCCATGCTTGCCGGAGCCGCAACTTTTAAACGGGCCAACAGACAGAAGAAGATAATCCCGGAGCAAGAAGCCACCAGGAAATTAAGGTCAGGGTTAATGTTAAACAGTAGCCCGGCAAAAAAGGTAGCCACAGCCCAGCCCAGAGACCCCCACATACGTGCCCGACCAAACTCAAAGGTACTCTGACGCGCAACGCGCTCGGTGTAGGACTCCAAAACGCCGATACCGCCGTTAAATGTCAGACCGATAAACAAACCACCGAAAACACTTCCCAGCAAAATATTAATACTCAGCAAATAGCTAAATAACAAATAAGCGGGTCCGGAAAGGATCAAAAGCGCGGTGATGCACCACAACAGATGTTTACGCAAGCCAAGTCGGTCCTGAACAAAGCCATAACAAACCTGAGCGAAGAGTGCCGAGACGGATAGCACGGAAAAGATAATTCCGGTTTCCGACGCCTTTAGTCCCACTTCCTGATGAAGCCAAATAGAGAGAAGTGAACTTGATGAGGACCAGGTCACAAAGAAAAAGAACAGCAGCGCGCTGAGCAGCAGATAGCTGCGAGAAGATCTTTTATTCATCTACGTAATCTCAGGGAAATGACATACTGAGATGGTAACGTTAACATTTTGCCGGTACACTTGATTTTGACGCGATAATCGATGTTAATCACAAAAGTTAACGTTAACATTTTTATGCTCGGATCAAGATCACATTTTTTATCGTCGCTTGCCATTCATCGGGGTTCGATGTCTGGAATAAATATTTGTCTTTGTTCACAACCCGTTAATAGATGGATTGCGTACAATATCTGGATTGGGTAGTTAGTTTCTTTAATGGAAGACTATGGCATCTTTAAAAGATGTGGCCAGACTGGCCAATGTATCGCTAATGACCGTGTCTCGGGTGCTGAACGATCCGAAACGTGTGAAGCCTGAAACCCTGTCCCGGGTACAGGAGGCTATTTTACAGCTCAATTATGTACCGGACCTCTCTGCCCGGCAGGTTCGTCGTGTCGGTTCCAGAAATAAAACGATTGGCGTGCTCGCGTTGGATACCGTCACAACCCCTTTTTCAGTCGACATTACGTTGTCTATCGAGGAAACCGCGCGCGCGTACGGCTGGAATAGCTTCGTGGTTAACATGTTTGCCGATGATAATCCTGACGATATTGTCGATCTGCTGCTCGCACACCGACCCGGAGGGATCATTTTCACCACGATGGGATTGCGTGAGGTGAACGTCCCTTCCAGGCTACTGAAGCACCCTTGCGTTCTGGCCAACTGCGAGAACAAGGGAGAAGCAGTTGCCAGCTATATTCCCAATGATGAACAAGGGCAATATACGGCAGTGCAGGCGCTATTAGCAGCGGGATACCGTCGCCCTCTTTGCCTGCATTTACCTGTCAACCATCTGGCGACGCGACGCCGCCGTCAGGGGCTCGATCGCGCCTGCCGTGAAGCCAATATTAATCCTGACGCGCTCGAACACTGTTATATGCAATATGGCGATGAACACTATCGTGATATTCCGGACATTTTGCTGAGATATATTGATCGGGGGATACCGCAATTTGATTCGGTAATTTGTGGCAATGACCGTATCGCATTTATGGTATATCAAACGCTGTTAACACAGGGGATTCGCATCCCACAGGACATTGCTGTTCTTGGGTATGATAATCTCGTTGGGATCGGAAATTTGTTCTTACCCCCGCTTTCCACAGTCCAGTTACCGCATTATGAGATTGGGCGTTTAAGTACGTTGCACATTATCAACGGCGACAGCCACCGGGAGAAAGTTTTGGTCGACAGTCCCTGGCTGTTACGCGAATCATTCTGAACATGCCAACAGGTTATCCCATCTATGTTACCAAGACGGGATAACCACTGAGCCTCCTGGCATCATGAATATGAGGGACAGTATGTTTTCTTACATTATGTTAGGTACCAACAATCTCCCACGCGCCATTCAGTTTTACGATCCGCTAATGGAACTGCTTGGGCAACCGCAGGCCGGGCGTAATGAAGAAGGGGCGTCGTGGGGAACATTCAACGGCAACCACACCGTTGGACTGTGTATCGGCAGCCCCTTCGATCGACAACCTGCCAGCGTTGGTAATGGCACGATGGTGGCGCTGAATGCATGTTCCGTCGAGCATATTGAGCAGTTACACACCCTCGCGCTCAGCCTGGGCGGCACAGATGAAGGCGCGCCGGGTCACAGGCCGCAGTATGGTCAGGGATTTTACAGCGCCTACGTACGCGATCCGGACGGCAACAAGCTCGCGTTTATCTATTACGCGAATGTAGCCTGAAGGAGTCTTTATCCGGCAATTCTGTTATCGGTGTGAACTCGACAGGCTCAGAACCCAAAAGCAGTTCAAATCTTTACCCCGAGTCGAAAAGTATGCGTGCGGCGCGAGAGGAGAAACGTGGTTTTCTTAAAGGCCGGAGGACGTCCTGGCTTGAAATGGTGCCGATAAGAGGAGTCGAACCTCCGACCTTCGCATTACGAATGCGCTGCTCTACCAACTGAGCTATATCGGCCCTTAAAAAGACATGTCCACGAATGTGAACACGGGGTAGAAGGTTAAAACTAACCGGGCGATGCGTCAATGGCCTTGTGAATCAAACGCCTATTTTTGCATCACCCGGATTCAATTACGCACGAATCGTGTCATCACCCGCTACGGCGGAACGCGCTCAGCGCTTTCCGTGTTCGCGATAGCGCGTTTTTGCATCAGACATTTCTATAACCAACGACGAACCCGTTGCTCATAGCGTTCCCATTCCGGCCCGAAATGTTTTCGCAGCTGTTCTTCTTCAAAATCGATATGCAATCTGGCTATCACCAGCATAAATAATGGTACAGCCAGTATCCCGGCGAGGCTGCCGACGTAGAAAGCGAAGGCCAACTGGAGTCCACTCATACCAAGGTAAATAGGATTGCGGCTCCAGGCGTAACAACCTTCGGTAACAAGCGTGGTCGTTCTTTCCGTATGAAGCGGGTTCAGCGTCGTGCGTTTCATCCTCATCTGCCACACAGTATGCAGTGCTACCGCCAGACTAACACAGGCCAGCAATAGGCTTACGACGATATTCACAGCACCGAACGTAAAATGCGGGGTCGCCGTCAACGCATCCATGACAAGAAATAATACTAAGATGAGCGGTGGCGGAAACCATACTCTTACTTTTGTCAGAAATGTACGCATGGCGAAGGGCTAACCTCAAAACTTTTGTATTGAACATTAATACAGTTATGAATAACCCTTTTAGGATAAACAAACAAACGATGCATCGCTCAGAACAGCAAACCCTCTTGAGATCTAGGTAGAGAAAGTAGAACCAGATACAGGTTCATACAAACTGACAGAGTGCTTGTAATACCGGATAAAATCACTAAATGTCACTGGCGGTAGAAATTGATAGCCTTGCAGGTAATCAACTCTCTGTTTTCCCAGCCATTGCTGTTGAAAGTCATGTTCAACGCCCTCCGCCACTATGCGTAGCCCTAAAAGCCCGGAAAGATGAATAATTGACTCAAGCATAGGAATATGTTGCTCAACCTCTTTAATAGCCTTAATGAATGTTTTATCAATCTTGATTATATCCAGGTCTAACTCATTGAGATAGCAGAGGTTAGCGTAACCGGTCCCAAAATCATCTAAAGCAAACAGAACGCCTCTGTTTCGTAATGAACGAATAAGCTCTTTGATTGCTGGAGTGATTGTAAGCGTCTGATTTTCAGTTATTTCTATCATCAGTTTTATGGGTAATTTTTGCGTCATTTCCATAAAGTTAAGGCATTCCCAATAAAAGACAGGGTTACTTAAACCTGATGGGCTGACATTAAATGAGACAAATAAAGTGTTGTTAATCCCTACACCTCCGCCGACGAAATCACGCGCAACGACGGTCATTAAATAGCTGGTCAACTCATTAATCAATCCACTTTTTTCTGCCAATGGAATAAACTCACGCTGAGAAATAGCGTAGTTATGCCCCTGTGGCCAACGAGCCAAAACCTCAACGCCGCAAACATCACCACTGGTATTTACTATGGGTTGAAAATAAGGAATGATTTCTTCATTCCTTATTGCCATGCTCAGTCGGCTAGTATCTGAAACATCATACACCTCATCGTAAATCATATTCTCCGCTGTATTTCTTAGCGGTGAACTGTCTTCACGTAAGAAATTATTCCTGGTTAAAAAAATGATTGTTTCATTGAAATGAGAAAATCCGAGCCGAGTGGTAATTTTTTCCCGATATCGATATACTGACTTAATTGTCAGCGAGTTGGCAATACAAAAATCATGCAATCTTTCTTTAGTGAAAGAAGCATACAACATTTCTTCCTCAAACTCGGTTAAATAAAAAGTAAATAGTGGTGAACCTCTGTTAATTTCGGTTATCTCACCAGGTGCCAATAAATAATCTTTTAACTGAGAGGTCACCTTCTCTGATAATTCCCATCCATTAATAAAAACAAACTCTTCATACCCCCGATTAACAGCCTGGTTTTCACTCATCCGTAGAACAATACAGCTCATATTGATGAACTGTGCACTATTTCTCTGGAGCCACTTCCTGACCAGGAATAATGGCAGTCGATTATCAATAACCAACACACAGGATGGATATTGTGGTATGACGGGTTGCGCTCCAGAAATATATGTGCGCGCATCAACCAGTACTAAATTTGGCAAAGACGCTTTTAACCCTGAGAAAAGGAAAATATCATAACTGAGAAGAAAAGCCTTTTTCACATTCATAATTATCACCAACTTTAATTTATGGCATAGCAAGTCCCTCGTTTTATGCACGAGAGCATATACAACACCTTCGACCTCCAATAATTATAAGGCGGTGCGTGAGTTAACTTTTTCCATAAGTCATATTACACAGGTTAGGAATTTATGATTACAACTGTCCATATGAATATCCCCGTCAAATAGTAAGGCCATTTAAAATATTGAAAAAGGAAAATTCCCATTTTCTAATCAGAACAAATAAATTTACTCACTTTCACAACAAGACAAAACATAAAACCATAAAAAAGCAAAACAACAACATATGTAACTAAAAAAAATTGTAATACAATATATCAACTTTGTTAAGCAGCCCGACAAACCATAAGCGTACGTCGCAAATCTCTTATCCCATAAACATTTCCGGCGATACGAACAACCTTATAATAGAAAATATCCTGCCGTGACATAAGCAGCTCAGTAATTTCATCAGGGACATTATCATTTTTATTTTTAACAATAGCCACGCGGCGAGTCTGTCGGTATCCATCGTGATCTTTACCAATAAATTTCAGGACGACATTACGATCTACGGCATAATGTTTGCCCTGAATGACAAGACTTCCTACCTGAGATACTCGCCCTTCGGTGGCGGAAGATATCCGGAAGACAAGAAGGACTTCACCTTCAATTTTCCCCCCCTGAGTTTGAGATTCCAGATGCAGATAATTTTTGGCAGAACAAGTCAGCGTCTCAGGTTGCAGATGAAGATAAAAATATACTGTTATCGCTGCAAGGAGGATCACCCCACTAATAAATATAGTTTTCGCATTCATGCGCAGCACCTCGTTTATCTAGCGAACAAACTCCAAGAAAGTTCTCTTTAAGAGAATTGCTTGCTGATAAATTATTATCATCATAGAAAACTATTGTTTTCTTACCGCTATGACAAACCGAATTTACTTTTCGCCACATATCAGAGGATAAGAATGCTTTCGTTTTATCAGCATTATTGTCATCTGCAGTATAAAGTTCACAATCACCTACTGTCCTGATGTAGATAAAATTCCTGGTACCTGTATTAAAAGTCTTCACGATAAAAAAAGTGCTTGCGATTAAAGCGATTAATAAAATGAGAACAAAAATTTTTACGTATTTCGCTTTTCTTGATGGAACTGCCATTTCCGTTTTAGGTACCAAGCGCCTGTCTTGATCCTCACTGGAGGATGTCGATGCGTCACGGACCGCAGCATGGAACAAAAATCCCTGTCTGGGCAATGTTTCAATGGGGTTCTCCGCCCCCAACTCGCTAAATGCTTTTCGTAAGACACTTATACTTTTATTAAGACTATGGCCGGATGGCACCATGCCATGCTTTTCCCATACTTCCTCAATGATAAATTCGCGGTGGAGCTGTTGATTTTTATGAGTAATGAGTAAATCAAGTAGTCTCGCTGTAGACGGCGAAAGAATTATTGTAGTATCGCCATGTTTCAGGCTTTTCCTGGTGGAATCGTACTCAACCTGATCATTAATTATACTTTTCATACAACCTGACTCTTAAATACCGTAATATTGAGTTCGGATGGCCAAAATTTCATCTATTCTGAGCTTATGACTGTATTTTATAAAGATACATACAGTATAGATTCAATATCTCATCATGACATATCCGATCAGATTCAATACTTACTCACGATTGAGTTTGAAGCACCCCTGCCCCACGGGTAGGTATTTCTGCAAGGCAACTATAAATTTTCTGTTTTGTGTTTTTAGTTGGCTACTACGCCAGGTTTCCCCCGGCAACACATAACGCATGGTGGCTTCATCATCGGTTGAGTTGCACCCCTGGTGTACGATGATTTTAAAAAAAGTATTCCCGGTGTTTTTCAGCGTTCCGTTAGCCTCATCAATGGTGTAGGTCAGATTTATTTTTCTCGGGCGAACTACCAGTATAGTGTCCATAGCGATCACCGGGAGAGCCTGTCCGCCTTTTCCTTGATTACGCTCGGTAAACAGCGTAATCGGCATTTCACGAAACAGAATTCTATAATAACGCTCCTTATCATCCTGCGGTCCACGGTAGAAAATCTTAAAAAACTCACTCGCCTGCGGTGCCAGTGAGAAATTCAGCGGTGTAAACAGAAGTTCGCCTTCAGCAATGGCGCTTCTGTTTTCACCTCCCGGCCCCGGCTTATCAATTTTTACGGCGCTAATACTGTACAAATTCTGTTTGTGGCTATCGTTATAGATTCGCTTACTGATAAATGATTTATCCGATGGCATCTCATAGATGGTCGACTCCAGGTAGACAGCCTGTGCAGAGCATGCAGTCAGCCCACAAAAAAAGACAAATGCCCATCTAAGTGCGAAATGGTAGCGATTCATGGCGTGACGCCCACCCAATTCGCCGTCACTTTTATCTCTCCGCTGGCGCTGACGACACCTTCCCAGTCTGCTCCGGAAACGGTTAACAGCGAACGTGAATCATTCATGGGGAAAAGCAACTTCAAATCAGTCGTATAATAGCTTCCATCGTCATTGTTATTTGCATCCCAGGGCGTCTGTTGCCACTGCGCATCGCTCATGCTGATTGGTGCTTCACTGCAGCTATTTCGTTTCTGCACTACGCCCCCCGACTGGCTGTTGTACTGCAGAAAGGCGGGGATTGGGACGGATAGCCCGCCTTGCGTAGAGGTAAACAGGCAATAAGGCACACTATTGATCGTTGTACTATCCCCGATAACCTGGGCGGTAATGCTATCGGCCTGACGAGGGCCTGAGACGGTTACGGTGTAATCCATTTCTATAGGAGCGGCATCGCCAATCGTGCCACTGCCGCTCGCAGAAGCTGTGTTGTCCGAAGAGACAATACTGATTCCATACTCCTTCGGCACAATATTGAGCTGTAACGAAGGGGTAAACTGGTAGTGCCCTGACTCTGGTGTTAAGCCATTATAAAAACCGAAAGTAAACGGCTGACTGTTAGTAATACTGATCCCTGAATCGACGAGATTTTTCAGAAATACTTTCGACAGAAAAATATAAATATACTCCCCGGACGTGGTGAAAACGTTGTAATACGCTGTTGAAGAACCATAGTTATACCAGTTTGAGCCATTCCCGGAGTATCTCACGGTGGCCGCTCCGGGCGTAAAACCAAGCATCGCTGTGTCAACATAAGCGCGAAACGTCAGAGAGGCGGTCAGATTAGCCGTTTGTTGCAGGTTATAACTCACCATCTTGCAAATCACACCGTCTGTGCCGCCCACCACGCCAAGCTCACAATAACCAGAGTCTTTGGTGATGCTCGGCGTTCCGTCGCTGGCAACCCAAAGTTCCTGAAACGCATTAGTCGATTCAAGCGACAGATGCCCGCGTTTGGTCAACGTATAATTAACGTAATTCCATGATCCGGTCGACTGGTCTTTGCAACGCTGTCCGGAAGAATAATCATAATTTACAGACGTATAACAGCGGTTGAATACGTAGGTTTCGCTGCTACCGGTAGACACATTGCGAAAATACTCATAGGCAGTATCCGTCAGAGAGGCGAATCCGTAGGCTCCGCCAACAACGCCTGCGACAGAGCCCACCTGTGCATGATAAAACCCGTTATTGTCAGTTCCTTGCCCGGCAATAAACCCGGTCGATGGACACTGGGTTCCACTATAACAACGTATTCCCCGGAAAGGCCCATTAATCGGGGAATTATCAATCCACATATCCTGATAATAATTTCCGGGTGCAGTCCAGCCCACAAAACCTAAATATCCGAGACTGACCTGCGAGGTACCGTATTTTATCCACGTATTTGACCCGCTGAAGCGCGGATCAAGTGCCGATGGGGTAATAAAATATTCACCATCGATAGCATTTTCAATAAACAAATAATTATTGCTGACTGAGCCGGACGAGGAGGCCTTCAAAGCTAAAACAGGCAAAGGCGTAAAGCTTCCCACAGCACAGATAAAAATAGCCAACTTATTTAATACTTTCATTTTATTACCTCTGTGCCATAGTGGTTTGCGTTGCGCATTTCACCTCACCCACCCACGCCGCGCCGCGTGCTTTTTCCAGATCGAGATCGGCTTCACAAACGCTGCCATTGGCTGAAATTAGCGTGATGACCGGATATTTTTTATCAATATCGATAGCAAACTCACCCTTTTCATCGGTACGTGTTTTCCCGATGTGGTTATGAATATCGGTATTTGCAGCTAACTGCCCATCAGGGTAACGAATACGCCCAAACACGGTGACCATGCTTTTCACTTCAGGGTTAATAACACCAACGTTACCCGGATATAGCGTCAGTTCCTGCTTGCGTCCTGAAACAATATCGAAGCTGTCCTCAGAGTTTTTATCATTGAGGATTTCCAGCTTGTACTGGGCATAGGGCGGCAGTGCAATGAAATTTGATTTACCGCTGAGAAGATAATTACGATTGTTAATCTTCGCCGCCAGTTTCCCCTCACCGGTCAAATCTGTTTTCACGATGACACCTGACCGTTGCCTCTCTTTACTCAGACCGAAGTCTTTCCCAGCCCACGCCAGAGAGCCTTGAGAAGAGAAGTTCATATTGGTGGAGTTATCCGCGGAACGCGTGACCGATACGGTACCGGCGTTATATTTCGTGTCATAACTCAAATTGCCGTTTATCGAATAGTTGTTGTCGTAATATTGTTCACCACTCAGACGGGTTGACGCCGCCAGGCCGACTGATTTAATGGGGCCTTCAGTATACTGCTTACGCGCGCTGAGATTCCCCTGGGTGCTGCCATAGCGATCCCGGGAGACCCCCATGCTCAACCAGGAAGCCAACGGCAACGATAAATCCAGGCTGACATAACGTTCCTGTCGCCCATCGTCATTTCGGTTGTTGTAGTAATAACGCTGGATCCCTGCACGCAGTCCAACCGAGGCATATCTGCCTGAATAAAGGGTCGTGCTGTAGTCCAGGTTACGGTATTTATTGCCTGAATAGCGATTCTCCGTCTGGCTAACGGTGAGCGAACCGCCATGAGGAATAAACTTTCCGATATTCAGCGTGCCGCCAATGGAATAATTGTCACGTTCCTGCACGGGCAAACGATCGCCAATTTTACTGTCTTCACGAGATGCCCAGAGAGAGCCATACCCCTCAGGCACATTGAGATTAATGTTACTGATGTTTCGCCATGACGAATCGTTCGCCACCAGCGTCTGAGTGCCAATGCTTACGTATTCATTCACATTGAGCGTGACATCCGTTTCATTAACCGCATTGTTGTCAAAACCGTAGAGCGTGGATTTCAGGCCCAGTCCCGACAATACCGCCAGCGTTACCGATGCGGCCCCGCCAGCAATCCATGTCTGTTCGCTGCCCAAATCCTGATAATGATTTCGCTTATAGCTCACACGATCATAATCCAGTGAGCCGCCAAAAAATTGCCACGAGAGCTGATCAATTCCGGCTGCTTGTTGGCGGGCAAAGATTTTATTTACCCTGCTGATACGACTATTAATTGTCCGGCCATTGACCACGATATCTACCGTGACGTCATAAACTCCATACGGGAAACGACTGGTATCAATTTCATAGCTGCCCATATTAAAGTTCTGTACGCTGAGCAATCGCCCGTCACGAAAGACATGAACCTCGCCAGCTGCTGGCAAAAATACGGTAATCGGCGTGAGTGAAAGCGCGGTGTTTTCAACAACCGTACTTCCTTTATTTCCATAGCTCACACCGTAAATTTTACCGCCGTTCAGCGCATTCAGGCTGGCAATAGACTGGACATTCCAGGTGTCAAGCATCCCAAGCGCCAGTCGATACCCGTTATAATCGCGCTCATACATCGCCCGATAGAGCTTGCTGGTGCCATTGCTGTCGCCTATACCGTAAAACGAACCGTTAATGTTGATATGGTGCTCACGCAGCGATGTTGTATTGTCTACCGTCAGATAGCTGCGAGTACTGCTGCCGTTGTGATAATCGTTGTAGTAGGTACCAAAGTTATAATTCAGGACATTGGAGAGCGTCTCCACACTGGAAGGCCCAAGCAGACTGCTGCGTGCGACAATAGCTTCAGTTAGCGCATCTTTACTAACAATCATCTCCAGATGAAATGAAGAGACGTTAAGCTGCAGGCGTGCATTAGCCGATAGCTCGATATTGGTATTATCGTGAAACTTCACATCACGAATTTTTTCCACCAATGCGCGGGTTTTTCCAGATAACACGGCATTATTAGGTAATTCAGTAAGCGTCAGGGATTTAACGGTAATATTGCCATCAACAAGCGAAATTACCGCATCGGCAATTTTTTGCTGACTTTTCTCGTCAGTCTCGTTGTAGCGAATATATACCGGTACCGTCATTCCCTGCTCCAGTGAACGGGCGAAAGCGCTGGGAATAACGTAATTACCCACTTTTACTGGGGCTGCATGTGAAAATCCTGGTGTCAGCGCAAGAAAAAGGCAAAAGCTACCGCCGACAATGTTTTTTGTTGTCATATGCATCCTTACATTCCGGTATTTTATTTATCCCGTACAGATGGCTGCAATCGACCATCACTTCACTGTAATAAACTGCTTACCGTGCCAGATACCGATCCGTGAACGGCTATTATTAATATCGGTAAACTGTAATTTTATTTTCGTACCTGGCATAATGTAATAACGTTCGCGACAGCCTCGTCCTCGATCGCGGGCCTTCTCTTTACACGTGCCATAGGCGATCACTCGAAACGAAACATTGCCAGTATTGGTAATAACATCGCCATTTCGGTTATATTCAAAACGCTCCTTTCTCGGCGCAACCACCAAAATAGTTCCAATTTCAGCCGACGCTGTTGCAACCGCCATTTTATTGGCCCGGGTTTCCGCGCTCTCGGTAACCGGTTCATCAATCCATTGCAGACGATAATAACGCTCAACATCATCTGCTGGTCCTTTATAGAAAAAGCGAAATACATCCTTCGCCTGACCAGGAAGAATAAGGTTGGCAGGTGTAGAAAGTAACTCTCCGGAATTAACAGGCTTTATTTCGACTCCGCCAGCTAAAGGTGATGACAATTGTTTTACCGAAACACTGACATAACGCGCCGCATCAGTCGTATTGGTAATTTCTTTCGATAATGAACTCTCAGCAGAAGTCATTATCGATGTAATTTCACCAACATTAATTGCCCATCCGGGAAAAGATACTACTAACCCTACCAACATCGCTGTCGGTAAATATTTTTTCATGACACCATTCCTGATAAATTCGGGAGATAAAATTCTCCCGAATTTTTTATTACTTAGGTAGTCGTCCAGGTTGCATTGAACTGTACTTTTACATCACCAGTCCAATAGCCGTCTGGCAGGGCAGAGTAATCCGTTACTGCCTGGGTACCATCAGAAGTCGCTGACGTGATGGTGAATTTGAAGTTGGATTGATCGCTGACACGAGCAGCACCGTTATAAGCGCCATCAGCCATCAGGCTTTCAAGACCAGAAGTCGAGCTGGAGTTGACCAGGACAGTATCTGAAGACTTAGTCAGCGCGGTGCCATTCCATGCCACTCCTACGTTCAGGGTAGATGCATCACCACTGGCGTTGGTCAGAGTGTTGCTAATGATCTGCGCAGTCAGCTCAAAATCAGTTGCCGTCTCCTGGCCCTGAATAGTCACATCAAAAGCACCGTCCTGAGAGTTGAAGGCATTCAGTCCTTCGGCATACTGGAAAGTCAAAGAGTTTAGCGGGGTGACAACCAACATGCTGGTGGTATCTTTTGTTGCCGTCGCATCCCACGAGGCAGTTGCAGAAGCAGTAACATCTGCCATTGCATTTGCCGCAACAAATACAGAAGCCAGAGAGGTTACTAATAATAGTTTTTTCATTTTTATCTTCTCCTAAGAACAAACTCACCACCGAGTCTTATTATTAAGTCACTCCAGCGGTTCCATTAATTGCGAGCCAGAATTGCCGCGCAAAAAAATTATCATTTGAATTAAGTAACATCTCAACAAACCCTGAAACGCAGAAATTACAAAAGACTAAGAATTTTCTTACACAAATAGTCTTCCAGGAACTTTCCCAAGATATATTTACTCAAAATAAGCCGCATTTCAGAATTATTAACCACACAAATAAGTCGAACCAAACAATTCATCTTTTTTATGTTTTTGATAAATATCAAAAAGGTCATACAAATAAAACCCTAATAAAATCCTTACAAAACATAAAGATAATTAAAATATTTATATCTTTTCTAAAATGCTGACTATTTGTTACAACTTTGATAAATTTTCATCTTCACAAGAAAATTCTCATGAAACTTTCGTTTGAAGGGGAATATTCTTATAAACAAAGCAAAAATCTGGAGGATTAATACTCGAATTGATAATTATTTCACACAAATAAAACCAGGAATTTTCCATATAAAAAGAATATTCCTGGTATTGCAAGAAAAAAATCATATTCATAAAAGCGAGAATTAGATGAAGCTTTTCAAACCGAGATAACTATTAAGTGTTACCGTACGTACACGATGTAAGGTAATCAAATCTTGTTGTTCGAGTGATTTTAATGAACGGCTGACGGTTTCAATTTTAAGATCGAGATAACTGGCAATTTCTTCCCGGGAAAAAGGCAATCGAAGCGTCGTTTCCGGTCTGCCAATACGCAAATGCATCTCGTAAAACTCCACCAGGAAAGCGGCGATTCTGGCCTCCGCGTGTTTATTCGCATAACGCCGCAATTTCTCAACAATGAACCCATTATCTCTGCACAGAAACTTGATGACTGCTGCGGCAACTGAAGGATCCTTCTCTGCGACCTTGAACAACCGCGCGATGTCGATATGGCAAACTTCCGCAGTCGTTGCAGCCCTGATGGTGGTCAGATACGTTCTCCCTTCGACAGCATCCAGCGCCATGATATCCCCTGGAACATAAAAGCGGCTGATAAAAACGTTATCGCCACATTCCACGCTGGACTTGCAATACCCCTCATGAATCACAAAAAGCATCTCTGCGGCTTCATCCTGCCGAGCGAGAATCTCACCGGCTTTAAACTTCCTTCTTTTGTCTATTAACTTGTACTCATTATCACGATCAATAGCCGCTCCCTTTGGACACAGCGAACAATGGCGGGGTGGGAACGGATTGCCGAGCGGCACAACAGGAATACTAAGTTTGTGAATATCCGATTTCACGCAACAACTCCTCATAAAAATGAGACTGATTCTAATAGAACAAGCGTGGGGAACAATACGTGAACCGCAGACCAGGAAAATTCATTCCAGACAGGGAAAATTCTGTGCTGGCTCACTTTTCTGGCACAAACGAGAATATGAATAAATATAGTCTGCTGCGGATGATTAAAAACGCAGAGCTCAAACGAACGCGGGTATGGCGAAGAAGGTTAAAACAAACCGGGCGATGCATTACTGGCCTTGCGAATCAAACGCCTGTTTTGCATCACCCGGTTTCAATTACGCGCGAATGGTATCATCTCCGAAGCCAATCCACTTGTATGTGGTCAGTGCTTCCAGTCCCATTGGGCCACGCGCGTGCAGTTTTTGCGTACTCACCGCCACTTCAGCCCCCAGTCCAAACTGGGCGCCATCGGTAAAACGGGTGGAAGCATTCACGTATACGGCAGAAGAATCAACTTCATTCACGAAACGGTTGGCGTTGCTGAGCGTGCGCGTCAGGATAGCGTCGGAGTGTTGGGTACCGTGTTCGCGAATGTGCGCGATAGCGCCATCCATATTTTCGACCACCACAACGTTCAGATCCAAAGACAGAAACTCGTTATCCAGCTCTTCCGATTTCAGCGGCACCAGTTTGGCCGGGCCATGCAGTACCTGCATCACGATTTCGTCGCCGTGCAGCGTAACACCGCTTTCCGCCATCTTGTCGCTTAACGCAGGCAGGAAACGCTCAGCGATATCCTGATGCACCAGCAAGGTCTCCACGGTATTGCAGGTGCTCGGACGCTGGGTTTTGGCATTGACGATAATCTTCAGCGCAGGCGCGATTTCAGCAGAATCATCCACATAAATATGACACACGCCAATGCCGCCGGTGATGACCGGGATAGTCGACTGCTCGCGGCACAGCTTGTGCAGGCCCGCGCCACCGCGCGGGATCAGCATATCGATGTACTTATCCATACGCAGCATTTCAGCGACCAGCGCGCGATCCGGATTGTCGATTGACTGCACCGCTGCTGCGGGTAAACCGCAGGCTTCCAGCGCCTTTTGGATCACCGCCACGGTCGCAGCGTTAGTCCGGTAAGTCTCTTTCCCGCCGCGCAGGATCGCCGCATTACCGGTTTTCAGGCACAGGGAGGCAACATCAACGGTAACGTTAGGACGCGCTTCATAAATCACGCCAATCACGCCCAACGGGACGCGACGACGCTCAAGACGCAGTCCGCTATCCAGCAGGCCCCCGTCAATCACCTGCCCGACAGGGTCAGCAAGATTACACACCTGACGCACGTCGTCAGCAATCGCTTTCAGACGCGCAGGGGTCAATGCCAGGCGGTCGAGCATTGCTTCGCTCAGACCATTTTCACGCGCCTGTTCTACATCCTGCTTGTTAGCGCTAAGGATACTTTCCCTTTGCGCTTCCAGCTCATCGGCTATTTTTTCCAGCACGCGATTTTTTTCGCGGCTGGAGAGCAGCGCCAGCTTGTATGACGCAGCTTTGGCAGCAATGCCCATTTGTTCCAGCATATGCCTGTTCCTTAACGGGTAATCATGTCGTCGCGATGGACAGCAACCGGGCCGTATTCATAGCCGAGGATGGTGTCAATCTGCTGTGAGTGGTGTCCGGCAATACGGCGGAGCGCGTCGCTGTTATAGCGGGTCACGCCGTGGGCGATATCGCGCCCTTCGAGATTGCAGATACGAATCACTTCACCACGAGAAAAGTTGCCTGTCACGCTTTTAATGCCTTTTGGCAGTAATGAACTGCCACGTTCCAGAATCGCTGCGGTCGCGCCCTCATCGACGGTAATTTCCCCGGCAGGCGGCGCGCCGAAAATCCAGCGTTTACGGTTTTCCAGTGGAGAGGCCTGAGCATGAAAACGCGTTCCAACGGAAACGCCTTCCATCACATCGCCAATCACGCCCGGTTTGCTGCCTGCGGCAATGATGGTGTCAATCCCAGCGCGGCACGCGACATCAGCGGCCTGCAATTTCGTGCCCATACCACCCGTTCCCAGGCCAGAAACGCTGTCGCCGGCAATGGCGCGCAACGCATCGTCAATACCGTGAACGTCTTTGATCAGCTCCGCCTGCGGATTGGTGCGCGGATCGGCGGTGAAAAGTCCTTGCTGATCGGTCAGCAACAGTAGCTTATCGGCTCCGGCCAGAATTGCCGCCAGCGCCGAGAGATTGTCATTATCGCCGACTTTAATTTCGGCGGTCGCCACCGCGTCATTCTCATTGATGACAGGAACGATGTTGTTGTCCAGCAGCGCGCGTAACGTATCGCGGGCATTGAGGAAGCGCTCACGGTCTTCCATATCCGCACGCGTCAGCAGCATCTGCCCAATATGGATACCGTAAATAGAGAACAGCTGTTCCCACAGTTGAATCAATCGGCTCTGCCCTACCGCCGCCAACAGCTGTTTCGAGGCTATCGTCGCCGGAAGCTCAGGGTAACCAAGATGCTCACGCCCGGCGGCGATCGCGCCTGAGGTAACGATAACAATACGATGCCCTGCGGCATGAAGCTGCGCGCACTGGCGAACCAGTTCTACGATATGGGCGCGGTTCAGGCGGCGCGATCCGCCCGTTAACACACTGGTGCCAAGTTTTACCACCAGCGTCTGGCTGTCACTCATGATTCTCTGCCATTCAAAATTGGGGAAAATGATATCAAACGAACGTTTTAGCAGGACTGGCCCCGGTTGCCAACAGCCAGCGCACAAAGCATGAAATTTTATTGCGCAGGATCAGCAAGCGTAGCGGCAGATTTTGACGCATTTATTACAGAAACATAAAAACACGCTTTTTTAAAAATATTCTTACTTTGTCATAAAACGTTCATTGCCAGACGTTAAAAACCTTCCTGTCTTTTAACGGGGATCACACCCAGTGAATATTAGCGCGTACTTTTAATCAGGAATGAAAATGAAAAAGAGCACTCTGGCATTAGTGGTGATGGGGATTGTGGCGTCGGCATCCGTACAGGCAGCTGAAGTGTATAACAAGAACGGTAATAAACTGGATCTGTATGGCAAAGTTAAAGCCATGCATTACATGACGGATTATGACAGCAAGGACGGCGACCAAAGCTATATCCGTTTAGGCTTTAAGGGCGAAACGCAAATTAATGATGAACTGACGGGTTATGGTCGCTGGGAAGCAGAGTTCGCAGGCAATAAAGCTGAAAGTGATTCCAACCAGCAAAAAACACGTCTGGCTTTTGCCGGTCTGAAATTAAAAAATCTTGGCTCGTTTGATTATGGTCGTAACCTGGGCGCGCTGTACGATGTAGAAGCGTGGACTGATATGTTCCCGGAGTTCGGCGGCGATTCTTCTGCACAGACCGATAACTTTATGACCAAACGCGCCAGCGGCCTGGCGACTTACCGTAACACCGACTTCTTCGGCGTCGTGGATGGCCTGGATCTCACCCTGCAATATCAGGGTAAAAACCAGGACCGCGATGTGAAAAAACAGAACGGCGATGGTTTTGGTACATCCGTTACCTATGACTTTGGCGGTAGCGATTTCGCCGTAAGCGGCGCTTATACCAACTCCGATCGTACCAATCAGCAGAATCTGCAAACTCGCGGTACGGGCGATAAAGCAGAAGCCTGGGCAACGGGTTTAAAATATGATGCTAACGATATCTATATTGCGACGTTCTATTCTGAAACGCGCAATATGACGCCGATTTCTGGTGGCTTCGCCAATAAAACACAGAACTTCGAAGCGGTTGTTCAGTACCAATTTGACTTTGGTCTGCGTCCGTCACTGGGTTATGTGCTGTCAAAAGGTAAAGATATTGAAGGCGTCGGCAATGAGGATCTGGTGAATTATATCGACGTTGGCGCCACGTATTATTTCAACAAAAATATGTCCGCGTTTGTCGATTATAAAATCAACCAGTTGGATAGCGACAATAAACTGGGCATCAACGATGATGATATTGTTGCTGTCGGTATGGTTTATCAGTTCTGATTTAGGATAAAAAATGCCGGATGGGGTTGCGCCGCCATCCGGCATTTTACTGTTCATTATGCGGTTAATTTAACCGGCTCATCTTTAAAATCGTCAGCAGGCTCCAGCGCCAAATCCAGCGACGTTAACAACCCACGTAATTTTTCATGAAACTCACGTAAGGTGTATTCCAGTCGCTCTACCACTTCAGTCTCTTTCACCGGCACCGCCGTCCAGTTGCCATCTTTATCAAACAAACCAAACTGATAGCTGTAGGTAAAGCGTTTTTCCTGCGCCTCAAGCTCCATCCACCAGCCCCAGAACTCGCGTTTCTCAGGGGCGGGTTTCACGTTGACGCAAACAGCCAAACAATCGAAAAAAAAGCGATTATCTTCGCACTGCCCTTCCCGGATGTACGGGCCAAGCGCGGTGAATTTCTTGATCAATCTACTTTTCGGATGCCCACTCGGTAACGTCATTACGATCTCCTTAGGTGAAGCTCCTGTTTTACCAAATCGATAAAATTTAGCAAACTTTTAACACAATCTCTGATTGATCCACTTGGTTATTTCTTGCAGTCCTTTGTCAAAATTGCGATACACCGGGTTGAATGGAATCTCCAGCAGCTTACCGTCAGAAGATGACGAGGTGATTAAACGCGACTCCTCTTCCGGGCTAAACGGGTCATTTTTCCAGAACCCAGACAGCATTGGCGTCGGGCAGCGTCGACCGAGCAGTCCCTGCACTTTTAATGAATAGCGATTGAGCTCAACGCGCAGCGCTTCATCGGAAGCGTCGTGCATCCCCAGGCGGCTGGCCAGAACGTCAAGATACATTTCCGGGACGCTTGCCTGACGCTGCGGGTCACTCAGCAGCGCATGCACAACCGGTCCCAGGCAGGCCACCGCCTTCAGCCGTGACGACTCCAGATACGCCAGGCGTACCGCTACGTTAGCGCCAAAACGGAAACCGAAGGCCGCTACGCGGGTGTGATCCACCCACGGGACATTAGGCAGCGCCTTTAATACATGCTGATGCAGCAGGCTGGAATCCTGAGTCAGTTTCCATTTTGATGAGAATCCGACCGACGGCATATCCAGCGTCAACATGGCAATACCGCGCGGAGCAAAGTAGCGCTCATACAGCGTGTAGTAGTCCGTTTGCATGGAATCGAGACCGCCGCACATCAGTACCGTCGGGAACGGACCATCGCCTTTTGGCATATGCAGGAAGCCGGTTATCGGCGCGCCGCCAGCGACCGCAAATTCCATTTCACGCAGCGTGCCCGGCAGCCGTTGAGCGGCTTCTTCATAGGCGCGATTGGCCAGAGCCTGCGCCTGCTCTGCCAGCTCATCGCCTTTCAGATGCGGATAAGCGGCAATGTTGTACAGCGTAGAGGCATGCAGCCAGTGGCGTCCGCTTAACTGCGGATCCTCCTCCATAGACGCTTTCTGTTGCCATTCCATCGCCTGCTTTGCCCACTCATAGATCCAATTCCCGCCACGATAGCCAATGACCGTATCGTAGAGCTCTTTATCCGTACGTTCGGCTTCGCTCATCACGATACGCGCCTGTACTTCGAGGATTTCACGCGGATCGATGCCGCGCCAGATCCACATCAGGCGATTCACCATGCGATACCAGTGTGGGATTGTTTTGCCATCCAGGGCAGATTGTACGGACGGCTGCGCGCCGTGATTAAAACGACGAACCAGCGTAGACGTTTCAGGGTGTTTGAAGCGGGGTTTGAACAGGACTTCGCTGAGGTTAGCTTGTGACATTCTTGCAGCCTCCATGAATACTCATTAAGGCATAGTGTAACCTGATGGGGATTAATAAAGAACAACGCCCGGCAAAGCCAGGCGTTGAAAGCGCTGTTGGTTAGCGACCGGAGATCGGCGGGACAAACACTACGCCCATATCCCAAGGCTGCTCAATCCAGGTATCCTGAGGGATATCAACAATATAATCATTTACCAGCGGACGACCTGCCGGCTTAGCGAAAATAGTGACGAAATGCGCTTTAGGATACATTTCGCGGATCGCAACCGCGGTGCCGCCGGTGTCAACCAGGTCGTCGATGACGATAAAACCTTCACCGTCGCCTTCAGCACGCTTAAGCACTTTCAGCTCGCGCTGGTTGTCGTGATCGTAGCTGGAGATGCATACGGTATCGACATGACGAATACCCAATTCACGCGCCAGCAATGCGCCCGGCACCAGACCACCACGGCTAACGGCAATAATGCCTTTCCATTGTTCAGAAGGCATCAAGCGGCTTGCCAGTTTACGTGCATGGATCTGCAACATGTCCCAGGTGACGACGTATTTTTCGCTCATGTGAAGTGTCCCAGCCTGTGTATCTACGGCTAATTAATAATTGAGGGTGAATCAGGTTGCGCGAGATTATAGAGATCTGACGCACTAAAAACCAGTGTTTCGCGGAATCCGCGCCTCTTTTTGCATGCTTTATGCTAGCCGTCGGCGGAGAAAGTGGTATTCTCAATCGCATCGCGCAAGCCTGACTTGTGGTGTTTTTAATTCAGCTAACCCCGTGGACTGCAAGCAAGTTTTGTAGGACACCGCCAAGGAGACTCAACGTGTCTGAACTGTCTCAGTTATCCCCGCAACCGCTGTGGGATATTTTTGCCAAAATCTGTTCTATTCCTCACCCGTCCTACCATGAAGAGCAGCTCGCTGAACACATTCTGAGCTGGGCCCAGGAGAAAGGTTTTCACGTCGAGCGCGACCAGGTCGGTAATATCCTGATTCGCAAACCTGCCACTGCAGGCATGGAAAACCGCAAACCGGTTGTTCTGCAGGCGCATCTGGATATGGTTCCGCAGAAAAACAACGACACCGTGCACGACTTCACCAAAGATCCTATCCAGCCTTATATTGATGGCGAATGGGTGAAAGCCCGTGGCACCACGCTGGGTGCGGATAACGGTATCGGTATGGCGTCCGCGCTGGCCGTACTGGCGGATGACAATGTGGTACACGGTCCGCTGGAAGTGTTGCTGACCATGACCGAAGAAGCGGGTATGGATGGCGCGTTCGGTTTGCAGGCAAACTGGCTGCAGGCAGATATCCTGATCAACACCGACTCTGAAGAAGAAGGTGAGATCTACATGGGCTGCGCAGGGGGTATCGACTTTACCTCAAACCTGCCGCTGTCCCGTGAGGCGGTTCCGGCTGGTTTCCAGAGCTTTAAGCTGACCTTAAAAGGTCTGAAAGGCGGTCACTCCGGCGGCGAAATCCACGTCGGCCTCGGTAATGCGAATAAGCTGTTGGTACGCTTCCTGGCGGGCCACGCTGAAGAGCTGGATCTGCGTCTGATTGATTTCAACGGCGGTACGCTGCGTAACGCGATCCCGCGTGAAGCCTTTGCGACCCTCGCCGTGGCCGCAGATAAAGTTGATGCGTTAAAAGCACTGGTTAACACTTACCAGGACATCCTGAAAAACGAACTGGAAGCCAAAGAGAAGAATCTTGCTCTGCTTCTGGATGCTGTCGCCAACGATAAAGCCGCCCTGACCACGCCGTCTCGCGATAGCTTTGTTCGTCTGCTGAACGCCACCCCGAACGGCGTGATCCGCAATTCCGACGTGGCGAAAGGCGTGGTGGAAACCTCCCTGAACGTCGGTGTCGTGACCATGACTGACGATAATGTACAGATCCACTGCCTGGTTCGCTCGCTGATCGACAGCGGTAAAGACTACGTAGTAAGCATGCTGGATTCACTGGGCAAGCTCGCCGGTGCCAAAACCGAAGCCAAAGGCGCGTATCCTGGCTGGCAGCCGGATGCTAACTCTCCGGTTATGCACCTGGTTCGCGAAACCTATCAGCGTCTGTTCAACAAAACGCCGAACATCCAGATTATCCACGCCGGTCTGGAATGTGGACTGTTCAAGAAACCGTATCCGGATATGGACATGGTTTCCATCGGGCCAACTATCACCGGTCCGCACTCCCCGGATGAGCAGGTTCATATTGAAAGCGTCGGCCACTACTGGACGCTGCTGACTGAACTGTTGAAGTCGATTCCGGCGAAGTAAGTCTCTGTAATAAATGCCGGATGGCGCTGCGCTTATCCGGCTTACGCGCTGATTTGTAGGCCGGATAAGGCGTTTACGCCGCTATCCGGCAATACATCAGAGTTAAATTCCCAGCAGCAGTTGCCTTTCCAACTGTGGATCCAGCAGCGTGACGTGTAATCCCACCAGTCTCACGCCTCGCCCTCCCCGACGTTCATCCCAGGTTTTGCGCGCTGTTGCAATTAAGTCATCTTTGCTTAAGCGCGGCCAGACGTGCTCCTGCGTGGTTTGCTGAAAATCATTAAACTTGAGTTTAATTCCCTGCCGGGCGATCAACAGATCCGGTTTTACCTTTGCCAGACGTCGTTCCAGTTCGGGATATAGCCGCTCAATAATCTCCTCACATTCAGCCCATTCATGAATATCTTCTGCCAGCGTACGCTCAACGCCGACAGATTTGCGCAGTCTGTCGTTGTTGACATCCCGCTCATCAATGCCCTGGCTGCGTTCCCACAACACGCGACCAAACTTACCAAAACGTTTGAGCAACATGGCCAGGTCGTATTTTTGAACATCCTCGCAAGTACGCAATCCCATCGCTTCCAGCTTAGCGGCAGAAACTTTGCCTACGCCGGGTATTTTCCCTAGCGGCAACGTTCTGAGAAATTCGGGAACATCAGCGGGGGTAATGACATATTGCCCGTTGGGCTTATTGAGATCGGAGGCTATTTTTGCCAGAAACTTAACCGGCGCAATCCCGGCGGAGGCGGTTAACTGTAACTCGTTGAAAATCGTCTGGCGGATCTCCTGCGCTATCAGCGTGGCGGAACCGTGACAGTGAGCACTGTCGGTCACATCCAGATAGGCTTCGTCCAGCGAAAGAGGTTCGATGAGCGAGGTATAACGGGAGAAGATCGCCTGAATCTGGCGGGAGGCTTCTTTATAAGCCTCGTATCGACCAGGCAATAACGTGAGATGCGGGCACAGTTTTAACGCCATTCCGGTCGGCATTGCGCTACGCACGCCAAATTTACGCGCCGGGTAATTGGCCGTGCTGATAACGCCCCGGCGTTCACGACTGCCGCCGATAGCGATGGGAATGTCGCGCAGGGCTGGATTATCACGCATTTCCACCGCCGCGAAAAAACAGTCCATATCAACATGTATGATTTTGCGCATGACTCGCCTCCCACAACACTGTTTAAGTATACAGTATTTTTATGGTGTGAGAAGTCTGATTATGCCTTACGCTGGACCATTCATGACAAAGCGCGCATCGCACAGGTAACGTACGATGTCCGTGGTCTTATGTTCTGCGGGATTACCCGCCGTACTGACAAAAAGCTTATTCACTTTGCGAATCTTTGCCCGCAGCAATTTTTCGATCGTCATCAGGCGAAAGGCGTCATTTTCCACGCAGAAAAGCTCGTAGTCGCCCAGACGCTCTCCACAAATTTCACAATGATTCATCCAGTAACGTAGCCCGGTGGTTTTACTTTTATCCAGATAGTAATTGCTGGCCTTAATGTTCTTTTTTATCTCTTCAGGCAGAGAATTAATATGAAACAGAAAGGTATTCCGTCGAATAGATTGCCAGCCTTGGCCATCATGATCCTTTCTAATAAACCGGGTAAACATCACTCCGTGAATATGGGTGAGCTGGTGGCAGTTCCAGCAGTGCATCTTCGAGGTAATTACCAGATAGTACGGCGCGACGATGTTAAAACTGTCGGTGTTATAGACATAGTCACGAAGCCCCCCGTTTAGCTCATGAGGTTCGGTGTACCAGATCCCTGAAATCTGGTCGAAATGCGCGCCCTGACAGGCCACATCCGTGACGTTATCAGTATGAATATCCAATGGAATAATATGGGTTACATCTATCACATTGCCTTCCTGCGGGATAATTTGCCCCCCACGTTGCGTGGAGGACCGGGAATCAAATTAATGAGTGACGGGAGCAGAATGTTGACGTAAAGAAGTCACCTGCTTTTGTTTGTCCAGCTTATCAATCAGCGGTTGTACGACCTTCTCGCCGTGTTGGCCAAAATATTGATACAGCGTATCGGAAGCGCTTTGCGTTAATACCATGATCTCAATGCGACGGTTGCCGGCGCTTTCCGGATTTTTCGCATCCAGCAGCATTTGGTCGGCCATTGCGCTGACCTGCATAACTTTATTCTGCGGCATTCCGGCATCTTCCAGTACGCGTCGAGCAGACAATGCGCGGTCGCCTGACAGGTTCCAGTTGTTGTAAATGTTACTCTTATAGCTCATCGCGTCCGTATGCCCGGTGATGATGATCTTATTGTCCAGCGAGTCAAACACGGGGGCCAGCTCAACCAGCAGCGATTTAAAGAACGGCATAATTTTGGCGCTACCGCGTTCGAACATATTACGGTTCTGATCATCTTTAATCAGTACGCGCAACCCCTGAGGAACAATCTCCATCTCAAGGTTGGTCTCCATATGCGCCTTGCGGGCAATGACGTTAATGTCGGTCGCCAGCTCGCCTAACTCCTGGGCTGATTTTTGTTTCAGTAACGCCGTTTTCTCATTCACATCCAGCGCCTTTTTAGCGTTCTCTTCCGTGATCCTCGCCGTCTCCTGTGGATTCACGGTTTTATCAAGCTTGTTGCGTGTGACGTTTTTCTTCTGCGCGCCTGGCGCTATCGGCAGTTTGCCCAGCTTGTTTAACGGCGCCATACCGCCACCGTTAAAGATTGACTGGCCATGCAGCGCCGCCACGATATTTTCGCGGTCAGCCTTGCTGACGCTGTTCACAATCCACAGCGTCATAAACAGCGCCATCATCGCCAGCGTAAAGTCAGCAAAGGCGACCTTCCACGCCCCGCCATGATGACCTGCATGGTTCTTTTTAATTTGTCGGCGGATAATGGTGGTTTTCGCGCCGCGATCGCGACGATTTGGCCCCTTCCTCATGCTTATTCCTGCTCCAGCATCGCATTAACCCACGCATCCAGATTGGCGAAAGTGGGTTTAGAGGCCAGATGGAGAAGTTTACGGCCAGCATCGACCGCCAGTAGCGTCGGTTTACCGCCCGCTTGCGCCACCAGTACGGTACGTACGCATTCGAGCAGCGAATGCTCTGCCCGCGCCTGCTGTTCCATGGCGTTTGCCAGCGGGTCCATCAGGCAATAACAGATGAATACCCCTAAGAATGTCCCCACCAACGCCGCCGCCACCTTCAAACCGATAAGCGCAATGGAGCCATCGATAGACTGCATGGTGATGATAATGCCCAATACCGCAGCACAAATACCGAATCCAGGCATCGCCTCGGCGGTACGCTGCAAAGAGCGCGAAGGGGTTAACAAAGACTCTTCAGCGGTATCCAGTTCCTGATCGAGGATCCCTTCCAGTTCATGGGCATCGATTTTACCCATCGCCATCAGACGGAAGTTATCGGCGATAAATGTCACCAGTCGCTTCTGAGTCAGCACCAGCGGGTATTTTTGGAAAATGGTACTTTCTTCCGGCTGTTCGATATGCTGATCCAGCATACGCAGACCACCGTTCTGCACCATTTCCAGCAGCTCATACAGGCACATCAGTAGCTGACGCTGAAATTCCGGTCCCATTTTCTTTTTACTGATCACCCCTTTGATCTGATGGGCGATCTCTTTCAGCACATGTACCGGGTTCCCAATAATCATCGCCCCCAGGCCGGCACCAACGATAATAATAATTTCTGCTGGCTGCCAAATAGCAATTAACTGCCCACCAGCCTCAAAGTAGCCGCCAAATACGCAGCCCAAAACCACTAATAAGCCAAAAATCTTTTGCATTACGTCCTCCGCATGTTGATTCGGAATTGTTAGTCTGGATATAAACAATCACGAATCTTGTGCGTGATTTTTTTATTCATTTGACAGATTCGGGCTTCGGTCAGCCCTAATACCAGCGCGATCTCTTTTAAATTCATATCGTGTTGGTAATACATTGAGAGCACGAGGCCCTCTTTTTCGCTGAGTTGGCTCAGGGCGTAACTCAACATTTCCTGCGTGACGAATTGCTCTTCCAGCCCCCGCCCTTCGAGCGGTGCTATCGGCATATCGCCATTCAGTAATTCATCCAGGCTGGCCAGCGTTTCCGCACCTTCCAGCTGTTGGTATTCCTGATAATCCTCAGACGATAATCCCCGTCGGGACAACTCCTCCCATGAGGGTTCATGCCCAAGCTGTGTGCGCGCATCACGAATCAAATCTTTAATCTGATGGTATTTTTGGCGTAGCTGGCGAGGCCGCCAGTCGAGGCTGCGCAGCTCATCCAGAATTGCGCCGCGTATGCGGTGAACGGCATAACCGGCAAAAGCTTCGTCTGGTTGACCGTAGCGTCGAATCGCATTCAGCAATCCCATCAACGCCGTTTGTTCCATATCCTGCCTGTCCATAACGCAGGTACATTGCGGCGCAAGTTGACGCACCACTTTGCGCACCAACGGCAGATAAGCCTGTAAATAATGGCTCTCTTGCTTTGGCGTAAGCATGGGCGTCGCATTAAAGTCTTCTGACTCGTAAGCATCCTGTATCATGTTATTTCCTGGCTTGTCGCTTATTGGAAAACGACTTTTTTCACCAATATCTCCTTATAAGGTGTCGCCATTTTGCGTTTCGCTAATTCAACTTTCAGATTTTCAAATATTTTCTTTCTGATTTCGGAGATCTTCAGCGCCCGAATATCTTCATATTTCATATTCGAAAGCTCATCTACGGTAATACTTTGATAGAGCGGTTCGTCCTGCTTAATTTTTTCAGCGTCTTTCTCTGAATCAACAACCATCACCAGCTCAGCGACCATATAGCGATCGCCGCCTTCATCATCATGCAGCGTAACCACCGTTTCTGGCAGGGAGACAAAAATATTGTTGGACTCATCCTGGCTATCTTCCGCTTCGTGAGCGGGAGTCGCTGCCGCAGCCGTGGTTCCCTTATTCATAGCATGATAAATGCCCCATCCGGCCCCCCCCGCAATACCCAAAGCGACGACGGAACTGATCACACACGCGATAACGATTTTCTTCATTTTGCTTTTACACTTTGATCAGAACGGATTCATTCCGTTGAAATTGAGGTTCATCATTGAGCACTAATGCTGACGCCACCTCATCCTGTTGATGACCTGACTGCTGTTTTTGCTGCTGCGATTGCCCCTCGGAAGAGACCTGAACATTGACTTCCATGAAGTTCTGCGCCGTCAGGTGCTGACGTAGGTTTTCGCTAAACTGCTGCAATGAGCGGCAGACATCGCTCTGATTTGCGCCGATGTGTACCATCAGCTTCCCAGCATCCAGTTGCACAGCAATTTCAAGTTTGCCCAGCGACGGAGGATCAAGACGAATGGTCGAAATTTGCTGTTGCTGACCTATCTGGAACTGAATTCTGTCTTTAAGCAACGCAGTGAGTTTCTCCCCGAGTTCCTCCGTGGACATCGTCACTGGTGCGGAAACTGGCGTCGACACGATGTTATGCTCGGTCAGTGGATTCACTGGCTGATTTCCCTGCGCCGCGGTATTGAGCAAATTCTGCGTAGAGAGCGCAGGGTTGACCGTCACGCCAGCGGTTTTTCTCTCCACCACCGGGCGAGGACTGGGGTTCTGGGTTGATTTCACCCGAGCAGAAATTTGTTGGGAGGTCGAGAGTGACGCAGGCTCCGGCGCAATCGCTCGCAGATCCTGGGCGGAAAACGTCGCCAGCTTAGCCTGTTGATCCGGGGTTGCTGGCGGCAAATCCTCGCTGAGTGACGCCAGTAACGTTTGCAGCTTAGGCGGCAGTGACGATAAGTCAGTTGTGTGCTGATCAGCCGATGGCGCGGATGTTTTTTCCGGCTGGGCCATGGCGCTCGCCAGTTGGCGCAGCAATGATGACCCCGAATGGGTGGTTTGCACCTGCGCCAGCATTCTCAACATGTCGCCATCAGGCTGCTTTTGTACCTGTCTCTTATACACATCTCCGAGCCCACGAGACGCGTAGTAATCT
>ERZ1026976.137-NODE-137-length-31459-cov-9.519138_pt1 | contig 31459 bp, 26 predicted proteins | sample MGYA00519293_ERZ1026976 | MGnify/ENA primary metagenome ERZ1026976 (study PRJEB26926, sample SAMN06164671) | human gut metagenome | biome: ENVO:00009003; feature: ENVO:2100002; material: ENVO:00002003 | host: Homo sapiens | place: USA | collected 2012 ... | reverse complement strand
GTTTGTGTGAAGTGATTCACATCCGCCGTGTCGATGGAGGCGCATTATAGGGAGTTTCCTTCAGCCCGCAACCCCTAAATGACAGAAAAATGACTGACTGCTGCATTCCACAGCAGAACCCCGCCTTATACCCATTTACGCACAGAGTTATCCACAAAAATAAGGTTCTCTTGCGATCATCACTTCGATTCATCCCTCATCTATACAGCTGAAATAGTCGAATTAAAGGAAAGAGAAAAATTCGCGAGCGTTGCGCAAACGTTTTCGTTACAATGCCACCGCACTACAAGGATGCCCCGTGAGGGGCGTTAGCTGAGTTTTTAGCCAAGAATTCACCTAACGCTCTCTGTAATAGTCAAATCCAGGGGATTTACCATGCAACAACGTCGTCCAGTCCGCCGCGCTCTGCTCAGTGTTTCTGACAAGGCCGGTATCATCGAATTCGCTCAGGCACTTTCCGCACGCGGTGTGGAGCTGCTGTCTACGGGGGGCACCGCCCGCCTGTTAGCAGAAAAAGGTCTGGCGGTGACCGAAGTTTCCGATTACACCGGTTTCCCGGAAATGATGGATGGACGCGTGAAGACCCTGCATCCAAAAGTACACGGCGGCATCCTCGGCCGTCGCGGCCAGGACGATGCGATCATGGAACAGCATCACATCGCCCCTATCGATATGGTGGTCGTTAACCTGTACCCCTTCGCCGAAACCGTAGCCCGTGAAGGCTGCTCGCTGGAAGATGCGGTAGAGAACATTGATATCGGCGGCCCGACCATGGTGCGCTCCGCCGCGAAGAACCATAAAGACGTCGCCATCGTGGTGAAGAGCAGTGACTACGACTCCATTATTAAAGAGATGGATGCTAATGAAGGCTCTCTGACTCTCGACACCCGTTTCGATCTCGCGATTAAAGCTTTCGAACACACCGCCGCCTACGACAGCATGATTGCCAACTACTTCGGCAGCATGGTTCCGGCCTACCACGGTGAAAGCAAAGAAGCCGCCGGTCGCTTCCCGCGTACGCTGAACCTGAACTTCATTAAGAAGCAGGATATGCGCTACGGCGAGAACAGCCACCAGCAGGCTGCCTTCTATATAGAAGAGAATGTGAAAGAAGCATCCGTTGCCACTGCACAACAGGTGCAGGGCAAAGCCCTCTCTTATAACAACATCGCTGATACCGACGCAGCGCTGGAGTGCGTGAAAGAGTTCAACGAGCCGGCCTGCGTGATCGTCAAGCACGCCAACCCGTGCGGCGTGGCGGTAAGCACCTCAATTCTCGATGCTTATGACCGTGCGTATAAAACCGACCCAACCTCCGCGTTCGGCGGCATCATCGCCTTCAACCGCGAGCTGGATGCCGAAACCGCGCAGGCGATTATCTCCCGCCAGTTCGTGGAAGTGATCATCGCCCCGTCCGCGACCGAAGAAGCGTTGAAGATCACTGCCGCTAAACAGAACGTTCGCGTCCTGATCTGCGGCCAGTGGGCACAGCGTGTGCCGGGTCTGGACTTCAAACGCGTTAACGGCGGCCTGCTGGTTCAGGACCGCGACCTGGGTATGGTAGGCGAAGGCGAACTGCGCGTGGTGTCTAAACGCCAGCCGACCGAGCAAGAGCTGCGTGACGCGCTGTTCTGCTGGAAGGTAGCCAAGTTTGTGAAGTCCAACGCTATTGTCTACGCCAAAGAGAACATGACCATCGGCATAGGCGCAGGCCAGATGAGCCGTGTCTACTCTGCGAAAATCGCCGGGATTAAAGCGGCTGACGAAGGTCTGGAAGTGAAAGGCTCCGCGATGGCCTCCGACGCCTTCTTCCCGTTCCGCGATGGTATCGATGCCGCTGCCGCCGTGGGCGTGAGCTGTGTGATCCAGCCTGGCGGTTCTATCCGTGATGATGAAGTCATTGCCGCTGCCGATGAACACGGTATCGCGATGATCTTTACCGACATGCGCCACTTCCGCCATTAATCCACGGAGCAGACGATGAAAGTATTAGTGATTGGCAACGGCGGGCGCGAGCACGCGCTGGCGTGGAAAGCGGCGCAGTCGCCGCTGGTTGATACCGTTTTTGTCGCACCGGGCAACGCGGGCACCGCGCTGGAACCCGCGCTGCAAAACGTGGCTATCGGCGTAACCGATATCCCGGCGTTGCTGAGCTTTGCCCAGAACGAGAAGATTGACCTGACCATCGTTGGCCCGGAAGCGCCGCTGGTGATTGGCGTAGTCGATGCGTTTCGCGCCGCAGGTCTGAAGATCTTCGGCCCAACTGAAGGCGCCGCACAGTTGGAAGGCTCCAAAGCCTTCACCAAAGATTTCCTCGCCCGTCATCACATCCCGACGGCGGAGTACCAGAACTTTACCGAGGTTGAGCCTGCGCTGGCTTACCTGCGCGAGAAAGGCGCACCGATCGTCATCAAAGCCGACGGTCTGGCCGCCGGTAAAGGCGTTATCGTCGCGATGACGCTCGAAGAAGCGGAAGCCGCCGTGCAGGACATGCTGGCGGGTAACGCCTTTGGCGATGCAGGCCACCGCATCGTGATTGAAGAGTTCCTCGACGGTGAAGAAGCGAGCTTTATCGTGATGGTCGACGGCGAGCACGTGCTGCCGATGGCCACCAGCCAGGACCACAAACGCGTGGGCAACGGCGATACCGGCCCGAACACCGGCGGGATGGGGGCTTACTCCCCGGCGCCGGTAGTCACTGATGAAGTGCACCAGCGCACCATGGAACGCATCATCTGGCCAACCGTGAAAGGCATGGCGGCGGAAGGGAATACCTACACCGGCTTCCTGTATGCGGGCCTGATGATCGACAAGCAGGGCAACCCGAAGGTAATCGAGTTCAACTGTCGCTTTGGCGATCCGGAAACCCAGCCGATCATGCTGCGCATGAAGTCGGATCTGGTGGATCTGTGCCTGGCCGCCTGCGACGGCAAGCTGGATGAGAAAACCTCCGAGTGGGACGAACGCGCTTCATTAGGCGTGGTGATCGCCGCGGGCGGTTATCCGGGCAGCTACAGCACCGGCGACGAGATCCACGGTCTGCCGCTGGAAGACGTGGCTGACGGTAAGGTTTTCCACGCGGGCACCAAACTCGCCGATGACGACCGCGTGTTGACCAGCGGCGGCCGTGTACTGTGCGCCACCGCGCTGGGCCACACCGTCGCCGAAGCGCAGAAACGCGCTTACGCCCTGATGGCCGACATCCGCTGGAACGGTAGCTTCAGCCGTAACGACATCGGCTGGCGCGCCATCGAACGCGAACAGCGCTAACGCGAAATTTTCGCCAGCAGCGTTTTACGCGTAATGCCTAACTGACGGGCGGCTTCCGTTTTGTTGCCGCCCGTTTTTTCCAGCGCCGCCAGAATGACCTCTTTCTCCACTTCCACCAGCGGCTGGATCTCGCCACTGTATTCCGTTTTTATTGGCGTCGCGGCAATAGCCAGCGGCAGCTCGCGCTCGGTAATATACTCGCCCGTCAGCAGCACCACCGCCCGCTCCACCGCGTTCTCCAGCTCGCGGATATTCCCCGGCCAGTCGTAATGGATAAGCAGATCCATCGCCTGCGGCGTAAAGCCTTTCACCGCTTTGCGGTTACGCGCGGCAAAACGCTGGAGAAAATGTTCGGCCAGCAGCGGGATATCTTCCCGACGTTGACATAATGCGGGCATTTCTATGGTGACGACGTTCAGACGGTAGTAGAGATCCTGGCGAAAACGTCCGGCACTGACCTCCTCGGCCAGATTACGGTGCGTGGCGGCGATCAGCCGGACATCAACATCAATTGTCTGGTTACTGCCAACCCGTTGCACCTCTCGCTCCTGGATAGCCCGCAGCAGACGCACCTGCATCAGCGGTGAGATATCGCCAATTTCATCAAGAAATAACGTGCCGCCGTCCGCTTCCACAAAACGCCCTTCCCGCCGTTTATCCGCCCCGGTAAACGCCCCTTTCTCGTGGCCAAAAAGTTCAGACTCCAGCAGCGACTCATTCAGCGCCGCGCAGTTCAGCGTCACCAGCGGCTTATCACTGCGCGCGCTGCTGGCGTGTAGCGCGCGGGCAACCAGCTCTTTCCCTGTCCCGGAATCTCCGTGGATAAGCACCGTGGCGTCCGAGGGCGCTACCATCGCAATTTCATTGAGCAACTGCTGCATCGCCGGACTTCTGCCAATCATGCCAAACTGCGCAGCCGACGCTGACAACACTTCAGCGCTCGTATCCCGCGTATGCGCCAGCGCTTTTTCCAGTGTTTCCTGCAAACGGTCAAAATCCAGCGGTTTGATTAAGTAGTCCAGCGCCCCGGTTTTCAGCGCCTCTACGGCGGTCTCCACGCTGGAGAAAGCCGTCATAATCAGTACCGGAATGGCTGGATTCAGGGCTTTAATCTCTTTTAGCGTTGCGATACCGTCCATCTCCGCCATGCGAACATCACACAGCACCAGATCAAATACGCGTTCACGCACCTGTTCCAGCGCCGCTCGCCCGCTATAAGCCAGTGCGACGTCATAACCCCAGCCACGCAGCAGCGCCTGTAAAATAGTGCAGTGGCTGATATCGTCATCCACTACCAGAATATCGATTTTTCCGCGCGTCATCCTTGTTAATCCTGTCGTTTCGCTTTCGTCGGGAGCCAGAGAGTAAAGACCGTACCTTTGCCCTCAATACTTGCCACCTGGATAGTGCCGCCGTGCTGTTCGATAATGTTCTGCACTACCGCCAGTCCCAGACCAGTACCATCAGCTTTGGTCGTGTAGTAAGGCGTAAAAATGGCCTCCAGCTGTTCCGGCGCAATCCCCTTCCCGCTATCGGTCACCACGATTTTAACGCGATCGCCGCTGCTTTCACTCGCTTCAACCGTAATCGTGCCCTGACGGACTATTGCATGAATGGCGTTCAGATAAAGATTCAGCAGAACCTGGGTGAGCCGATCGGGATCGGCCTCAATGGCAGGCAGCGTGGCATTGGCCGCAAATCGTAGCTGGATGTCCCGGCTTGCCGCATCCTGACTCACCAGGTGGAGTGAATGAGTGATGACCTGGTTGAGATCCACGTGTTGTAGCGTCAGATGCGCGGGTTTCACCAGTTCCAGCAGTTCGCTCACCACCCGATTTAAACGGTCCGCCTCTTTCGCCATCACCTGCGCCAGCTCGTGAGACTCACCGCCTGCCGGTGTTCGTTCGGCAAAATATTTTGCTAAACCTTTGATGGATGAAAGTGGGTTACGAATCTCATGTGCAACGCCTGCCGCCAGATGCCCAAGCGCCATCAGTTTTTCTTTGCGCTTCATCGCATCCTGTAGTTCTTTATACGAGCGCTGATAGCGCTGATACCAGAAGTACGTCAGCACGGTTGCCAGCAGCACTGCCGCCAGCGCAGACAAAACAATCAGCGTATTTCGCCACTCTCTGGCCTGAGTCGCGGCCAGGTCGCTGGCATCGAAAGCGATAAAAATGGTCTGCGTTGGGGTGATAAGCTGCCCGTCATTGCTGGCGCAACGCGCCATGCCATGGCGTCCGGGCCCATACATCGGCTGGAACTGGCGATAAATTTCCAGAGCCGGCGTTGTTTCCCCCTCCCCCATTGGAATCTCAATTTTCCGCCAGCGTTCTTGTTCCCCGGGGTGTAGCTGCTGCAGGACATCGGGCGAATAAAGTGATTTACCCACCATCGCCGAATTGCTGTGGGTAATAATGACGCCATGCTCATCGACGACGGCAAACCATAACACACCTGGTTGTACGGCCATTTCCTCCAGCAGCGTCTGCTGCTGGGCATGATGCATGCGCATCCCCATACCCACCCGCGTGCCGGACTCCAGGGCGCGAATCAACACACTGCCTTTTTCCAGGAGCGTTTGTCGGGCGGCATCACTTTCCCGACCATAGTCCCGTATGGTCATAATCGAAAACCAGCCGACCAACATCAGGATTGCCGCCAGCAAGAGTCTGCTCAACCACTTTGCCACCGTGTCCTTATAAAGACGCATACGTTCTCCCTTTACCCACCGTTTCCTTTCTTCGTTGCCGGTATACAGCAGAAATCATGCCATTTTTTCTCCCTGAGAACCCTGCCCTCAGACACAAAGTAGCGGGTAAAAATGACCCGCAGGCGAATTCTGGCGAGTCATTTTTACTCGCTTTCCTACCGAGACGGCGAGAACAACCTCCGCAAGGCCTGGATTGCCGCTTTGGCACGGAAGATGCAAAAGGGAATCTAAGCTAACCAACAGGAGAACGAACAATGAAACGGAACAACAAACTGGCGCTTATTGCACTCTCTCTTATCACTCTCGGCTCCACCCCGGCGCTGGCGCAACATCATTGGGGATATGGGGATGGTATGCAGCAACGGGGCGGCATACCAATGACCACCGAGCAGCAGGCTACCGCGCAGAAAATTTATGACGATTACTACTCCCAGACCAGCGCGTTACGCCAACAGTTGGTCTCCAAACGTTATGAGTACAACGCCTTGTTAACAGCCAGTTCGCCAGACACGGCAAAAATTAATGCCGTGGCAAAAGAAATGGAGGCTCTGAATCAGTCTCTGGATGAGCAGCGCGTTAAGCGTGATGTCGCGCTGGCGCAGGCAGGCGTGCCACGTGGTGCCGGAATGGGCTACGGCGGATGCGGCGGTGGCGGTAACTATCGCGGTGGCGGTCATATGGGAATGGGGCACTGGTAAAGGACTTAATGCCTGATCGCGCTACGCTAATCGGACTACGGATGGATAAGACGCATTTGCGTCACCATCCGGCATTAAAATGTTTTCTCTTTCGGCTGCCAGTGACAAAAATCTTCATTGGCGACCAGCAGTAGTTGTGATCCTTCGGGCGCTTCCAGCCATGCCACGCTCACCTCTACGGATGAATGGCGCTGGCGGCGCTCAATATGGTTTATCGCCCACGATTCCAGATCGGGCTTTAGCGTTTCACCTTCACAGGTCGTCACCGTGTTATTCGCATGCCAGCGTCCCTGACGCAATATCACCCGTCCCTGACGCAGCGCATCGCTGGTCTGGCGGATTTGATCGGCGCGATAGCGGTAAAGCGCGATTTGATCGCTGGAAAGCTGTTGTTTTTGCCCGTCGACTTCACGCTGCATGAAACTCAGTTCGCCCCGGTCATCGAAGCGTATCCGAACATGTTCCGACGGTTTACTGTATACGTTGAGTTCTATCAGAGAGAGCGAATCACCCTGCCAGCGGTATTCACTGGTGGTGGTATCGCCTTTACGCCACGGACTCAATACCGAGAGCAAGTGAACATCGTCGCTGGAATCTTTACGCCAGATGCGTACCGCCCCCTGATCGCCAACATAGCCGCTGGCCGTGAAGGGAGGAAGCTCAGAATGGCTACCACAGGCTGACAGTAACAGAACACCTGAAAGCCAAAGCGAATGACGCCAGATGGACAAAAGGGGCGAAACCGCCCCTTCGATAAAACTGTTCACTGCCACGCGAATTACTTAACCGCGTCTTTCAGTGCTTTACCAGAAACAAATGCCGGTACGTTAGCTGCGGCGATTTTGATTTCTTTACCGGTCTGCGGGTTGCGGCCAGTGCGCTCAGCACGGTGGTTCACTTTGAAGGTACCGAAACCAACCAGTTGTACAGCATCGCCTTCTTTCAGAGACTCAGTAATAGCAGCCAGAGTGGATTCCAGAGCAGCTTTAGCCTGTGTTTTAGACAGTTCTGCTTTGTCTGCAATTACATCAATCAGTTGAGTCTTGTTCATAAGTTATCCTTACAATGTGTTTATCGCTTGCTAAGCATCGAGTGCGACGGAAATGCCAGAAAAGCACTCTCCTGCATACACGCACCGATAGCCACTTTTTTTCGCCCCCCAAATGTAGACCAGACCGGGGGCGGATGGGAAGCCTTCAGGCACGACAAATCAGGCGTTAAATCACGTTTTATGGTGTCATTGCTGAAAATTTATACCAATATTGCTCTCACCAGCCTCGCGCAGGTCTGCACGAAGCCCTTTTATCAGCTCAATATCGCGTTCTTCACAGTCGGCTAAAAGTCGGAAAATTTCCCACTGAATATCCCATTCTTGCTCAACGGCAGGGTTCTCTTTCAGCTCTTCATCGGTCATTTCGCGACCAGCCTGGGTCATTTCCAGCATCGCAACCGTCGTAATCGATGCCTTGCTGACCTCAATCGCATGCTCCAGCGTTTCACCGCTAAGACGAGAATGCATCAGTTCGCTTAATGCCACGCAGGCATCAATCGCCGGGTAAACGCCGTACAGATCGTAATCATCCGCAGAAGGAATAGCCTCTTCAAACTTTTCCAACTGGCTGTCGAAATTGATTTTCGCGTCTTTTACCGTCAGCGTTTCCCAAATTAAATCTAAAATTCGGCGATAAATCTGCCCATCGCCAAATTCAGTTTGCTTGCAGAACATGGCGTAGTTTGGGTACATGCGCTCACAGAGGCAGGCCATAAACGTGACGTGCTGCCAGCTTTCCAGCTTCTCCAGACGCAGGTGAATCGGGTTTTGTAACATGATGAGTTCTCAAATACGGAAATTAGCCGCAGTTTACCCGATATGGGGCGTTTTTGCTGCAAGCCGCGTAAAAGACGGACGTTCTGATGCCACCGCATCCGCCCAGCGGGTCGGTTCCGGCAAACGATAACCGTTCATACAGCGCTGCACCCACGCCAGCGCGTTGTCCATGCCCACGCGGTGACCCGTAGAGATAAACAACGGATTACAGCGCGCTTTGCTGCGCCAGACCCATGCCAGCTGTTCGCCTTTATCCAGCAGCGGCGCGAGCGCACCGGGTTCGGCAGAGAGCGGCTCAAACTTGCCGCACAGACGTTTTTTCGCCACGCCAATGGTCGGGACATCTACCAGCAGACCAAAATGGCTGGCGACCCCCAGGCGACGTGGGTGGGAAATACCATGCCCGTCGACGAACAGCAGATCCGGTTTTTGCGACAGCTGTTGCCAGGCGGCCATCAGCGCGGGGGTTTCACGAAAGGAGAGAAAGCCGGGAATATACGGCATGGTGGTGGCGACCCGCGCCACCGTGTATTCAACCAGTTCCAGAGAGGGATACTTCAGCAGAACCATCGCGGCCCGCGTCACTTCGCCACCCTGCTCAAACCCAACGTCCGCTCCCCCGATCAGATCCGGCGGATCCTTGTCGAGGCGATCCTCGCGGATCACTGAAGAGGCCAGTTCAAGCTGCTGAGCGCGTAGCGACGCGAGATCCATAATGACTCCTTAGCGGTGGTATTGTTCGGACAGCCGATGCACCGCCTCCACAAACACCCCTGCATGTTCCGGCGGTACATCCTGATGGATGCCGTGACCGAGGTTGAAGACGTGGCCTTCACCCTGGCCGAAACCTGCAAGTATAGTCGCTACCTCGTCTTCGATCCGTGCCGGCGGCGCATACAGCATGGATGGATCCATATTGCCCTGCAGCGCCACTTTATGGCCAACGCGACGACGCACATCGGCGATATCTGTCGTCCAGTCGAGACCTAACGCATCACAGCCGGTTTCCGCCATCGCTTCCAGCCACTGACCGCCGCCTTTGGTAAACAGCGTCACCGGTACGCGACGGCCTTCGTTTTCACGCAGCAGACCATCAACGATTTTATGCATGTAGTACAACGAGAACTGCTGATAGTCGCGCCCGGTCAGCACGCCACCCCAGGTGTCAAAAATCATTACCGATTGCGCGCCCGCTTTAATCTGCGCGTTCAGGTACAGCGTGACGCTCTGCGCCAGCTTATCGAGCAGCAGATGCAGCGCTTTAGGGTCGGCATACATCATCTTTTTAATCACGGTGAAGGCTTTACTGCTGCCGCCTTCCACCATGTAGGTCGCCAGCGTCCACGGGCTGCCGGAGAAACCTATCAGCGGCACCTCGCCCTTCAGCTCACGGCGAATGGTGCGCACCGCGTTCATCACGTAGCCCAGCTCGCCTTCCGGGTCCGGAATCGGCAGTTTTTCAATGTCGGCCTTGCTGGTAATCGGTGAGGTGAAGCGCGGGCCTTCCCCGGCCTCAAAGTACAGCCCAAGCCCCATTGCATCCGGAATAGTCAAAATATCCGAGAAGAGGATCGCCGCATCGAGCTTGTAGCGACGCAGCGGCTGCAGCGTCACTTCGCAGGCCAGCTCGGCGTTTTTGCACAGCGCCATAAAATCGCCCGCCTCGGCGCGCGTGGCTTTATATTCCGGTAGATAGCGGCCCGCCTGGCGCATCATCCATACCGGGGTGACATCAACGGGCTGGCGCAGCAGCGCACGCAGATAACGATCGTTCTTCAGTTCGGTCATTTTTTGCAGTTCCTTATTGCGTCAGTCCCACAGTGTATCACCACTCGTTCTTTACTCGTACTCGGCCCGACACATTGCCACCGTATCTTCGATCAAACGACGCGCGACGGTGCCAGGCGGGGGTAAGAGTGGTAAATCGTCGTAGCGATACCAGTTGGCATTGAGTAGCTCTTTCGGGTCAATGACGATGTCGCCGCTGTCGTACTCTGCCATAAACGCCGTCATCAGCGATTGCGGGAACGGCCACGGCTGCGAGGTCACGTAGCGCAGATTTTTCACCTTGATCCCGCTTTCCTCCATGACTTCGCGCGCCACCGCCTGCTCCAGGGTTTCGCCTACTTCGACAAAACCGGCCAGCACGGTATGCACACCGTTACGATGGCGAACATGCTGGGCAAGGAGGATCGAATCATCGCGGCGAATGGCGACGATAATGCAGGGAGCGATTTGCGGATAATAGCGTTCGCGGCAATGGCTACACAGCATCGCCCATTCGGTTTTGCTCGGGTGCATCGTGTGCCCGCAGTAGCCGCAGAATTTATGCGAGCGGTAGAACTCGGCCAGCTGTACGCCGCGCCCCGCCAACTGAAACAGGCCTACATCCTGGTCGATAACCTGGCGCACCGAACCCATGTCGTGGCGACGCGGCTGCTGCACCAACCAGACCGGATCGCCTTCCCACTCACCTATCTGAAGTGCGCGCTGGCCCGCAAGATCGAAATTTATCGCCTCGCCATAGGGTAATTCCCCAGCAGGCAACCATAATTTTTGTTCGTGGCTCACAATCCACCAGCCGCGATCCCATTTTTCAATTATTCGATCCATATCTCTTGCGCTACCTTTGCTTCACAGGCATGTTATTAACATTATTTTTACAAGATTGACATGAGCAGATTTTAAACTTATCGATACGAGGGTCAACGTATGTTAAACCAGTTAGAACACCTGAAAGAGCGTGTCCATGGGCATCATAAACTGGTCGACCGTTGGCTGAATATTCGTAAGCACCTGCTCGTGGCTTACTACGATCTGGTTGGCCTGAAACCGGGCAAAGAGTCGTTTATGCGCCTCAATGAGAAAGCGCTCGATAATTTTTGCCAGCGTCTGGTCGACTATCTGTCTGCCGGTCACTTCAGTATTTATGAACGCATTATCCATAAAATGGAAGGTGAGAGTCCGCTTTTAAACGCCAGCAAAATCTGGCCGCAGCTGGATGCCAATACCCAACTGATAATGGATTACTATGACTCAACGCTGGAAAACGCCATCGATGAGGATAACGTTCACCAGCTCCAGCAGGCGCTTTCCGATATTGGCGAAGCGCTGGAGGCTCGTTTCCGGCTGGAAGATCAGCTCATCATGCTGGCCTTTAAAACGCTTAGCGAATTCAAACGCCCGGCTTGAGATTTTCCGCATTAACGCGTAGTTTACATTCATTACCTCTAAGATAGAGGTTACTTCTTGTCGGAGTGCTTATTTTCCACAAAAGCATTCGTGATGCGTCAAGGCGGCAAGTCAGTGAATCTCCAGGAGCTTACCTAAGTAAGTGACTGGAGTGAGCTGACGAAGCCAACAAAGAGGCAGCGCGAAGGATGACGTGGAAAAGGCTGAGACCGTTAATTCGGGATCCGCGGAACCTGATCAGGTTAAAACCTGCGAAGGGAACAAGAGTCAATCTACAGCCGTATCGCCTTAGGCGATCGTCTCTCTTGCTTCATCCGTCGTCTGACAAGCCACGTCCTTACTTTTTTGGAATGAGCTATGTCTGCCACTACTAAACCATCACGCCGCGAACAGCGCGCCCAGGCCCAACACTTTATCGATACCCTGGAAGGTACCGCCTTTCCTGAGTCCAGACGCATCTATATCACCGGTTCGCAGCCGGATATCCGCATCCCGATGCGCGAAATTCAGCTCAGCCCAACGCTGATTGGCGGCAGTAAAGATAACCCGCAGTTTGAGGCGAACGAAGCCGTACCGGTGTACGACACCTCCGGCCCGTATGGCGATCCTGAGGTGGCGATTAACGTCCAGCAGGGTTTGGCGAAACTGCGCCAGCCGTGGATTGACGCACGCAACGATAGCGAAGAATTAGACGACCGTAGCTCGGCTTACACCAAAGAACGTCTGGCCGACGATGGTCTGGACGATCTGCGTTTTACCGGCCTGCTGACGCCGAAACGCGCCAAAGCAGGCAAGCGCGTCACCCAGTTGCATTACGCCCGCCAGGGGATCGTCACTCCCGAAATGGAGTTTATCGCCATCCGTGAAAATATGGGCCGCGAGCGCATTCGCAGTGAAGTGCTGCGCCACCAGCATCCGGGAATGAGCTTCGGCGCACGCCTGCCGGAAAACATCACCCCGGAGTTCGTGCGTGATGAAGTGGCTGCCGGCCGCGCGATTATCCCCGCCAACATCAACCACCCGGAATCGGAGCCGATGATCATTGGCCGCAACTTCCTGGTCAAAGTGAATGCCAACATCGGTAACTCGGCGGTCACCTCCTCCATCGAAGAAGAGGTGGAAAAACTGGTCTGGTCGACCCGCTGGGGCGCGGACACGGTAATGGACCTCTCCACCGGCCGCTATATTCATGAAACCCGCGAGTGGATCCTGCGTAACAGCCCGGTGCCGATCGGCACCGTGCCGATCTATCAGGCGCTGGAGAAGGTCAACGGGATCGCCGAAGATCTCACCTGGGAAGCGTTCCGCGACACGCTGCTGGAGCAGGCCGAACAAGGCGTCGACTACTTCACCATCCATGCGGGCGTATTGCTGCGCTACGTGCCAATGACCGCCAAACGCCTGACCGGTATTGTCTCGCGCGGCGGTTCAATCATGGCGAAATGGTGTCTCTCCCATCACAAAGAGAACTTCCTGTTCGAACATTTCCGCGAGATTTGCGAAATCTGCGCCGCCTACGACGTTTCCCTGTCGCTGGGCGACGGCCTGCGTCCCGGCTCCATCCAGGACGCCAACGACGAAGCGCAGTTCTCCGAGCTGCATACGCTGGGTGAGCTGACCAAAATCGCCTGGGAATACGACGTGCAGGTGATGATTGAAGGCCCGGGCCACGTGCCGATGCATATGATTCAGCGCAACATGACCGAAGAGCTGGAGAGCTGCCACGAAGCGCCGTTCTACACCTTAGGGCCGTTGACGACCGATATCGCGCCGGGCTATGACCACTTCACCTCCGGCATAGGCGCCGCAATGATCGGCTGGTTCGGCTGTGCGATGCTGTGTTACGTGACGCCGAAAGAGCACCTCGGCCTGCCGAACAAAGAAGATGTGAAGCAGGGGCTGATCACCTACAAAATCGCCGCCCACGCCGCGGATTTAGCCAAAGGACATCCGGGCGCGCAGATCCGCGATAACGCCATGTCGAAAGCGCGCTTTGAATTCCGCTGGGAAGATCAGTTTAACCTCGCGCTCGACCCGTTCACCGCCCGCGCTTATCACGATGAAACCCTGCCACAAGAATCCGGCAAGGTCGCCCACTTCTGTTCCATGTGCGGGCCGAAATTCTGCTCGATGAAAATCAGCCAGGAAGTGCGTGATTACGCCGCCGCGCAAACCATTGAAGTGGGGATGGCGGATATGTCGGAAAACTTCCGCGCCAAAGGCGGCGAAATTTATCTCAAACGGGAGGAAGCCTGATGTATCAGCCTGATTTCCCAACCGTACCGTTCCGCCTCGGGCTTTACCCGGTGGTAGACAGCGTTGAATGGATTGAACGTCTGCTGGAGGCGGGCGTGCGCACCATTCAGTTGCGTATCAAAGAGAAACGCGATGAAGAGGTGGAAGCCGACGTTATCGCCGCCATCGCACTGGGGCGTCGTTATGATGCCCGCCTGTTTATTAACGACTACTGGCGGCTGGCGATTAAGCACAACGCCTACGGCGTGCATCTGGGCCAGGAAGACCTCGAAACCACCGACCTGAATGCCATTCAGGCGGCGGGCTTACGCCTGGGTGTATCCACTCACGATGATATGGAGATTAACGTCGCACTCGCCGCTAAGCCTTCTTATATCGCACTCGGCCACGTCTTCCCGACGCAAACCAAGCAGATGCCTTCCGCCCCGCAGGGGCTGGCGCAGCTGGCAAGCCATATTGCGCGCCTGGCAGATTACCCGACCGTGGCAATTGGCGGCATCAGCCTTGAACGCGCCCCGTCGGTGCTGGCGACTGGCGTCGGCAGTATTGCCGTGGTCAGCGCTATTACTCAGGCCGCCGACTGGCGCGCCGCTACCGCGCAGTTACTGGATATTGCGGGAGTTGGCGATGAATGACCGCGATTTTATGCGCTACAGCCGGCAAATCCTGCTCGGCGATATCGCCATTGAAGGCCAGCAAAAGCTGCTCGCGAGTCATGTGCTGATCGTGGGTTTAGGCGGGTTAGGTTCACCTGCCGCGCTGTATCTGGCGGGAGCAGGCATCGGCAAACTGACGCTGGTAGACGACGACGACATTCATCTGAGCAATTTGCAGCGCCAGATTCTATTTACCACCGATGATATCGCACGTTCAAAATCTCAGGTTGCCCGGCAGCGCCTGACACGGCTCAACCCGGATATCGAACTGGTATCACTCCAGCAGCGACTTAAAGGCGATGCGCTCCGGCATACGGTCGCGCGGGCCGATGTAGTGCTCGACTGTACCGATAACATGGCCACGCGCCAGGAAATCAACGCCGCCTGCGTAGCGCTCAATATCCCACTCATCACCGCCAGCGCTGTCGGCTTTGGCGGTCAGTTGATGGTGCTCACGCCGCCGTGGGAACAAGGCTGTTACCGCTGCCTGTGGCCGGATGATGTAGAGCCGGAACGCAACTGCCGCACCGCTGGCGTGCTCGGCCCGGTGGTTGGCGTGATGGGTACCTTGCAGGCGCTGGAGGCGATTAAATTACTTAGTGGTATTGAGACGCCGGGCGGGGAGCTACGTCTGTTTGACGGCAAAACCAGCCAGTGGCGCAGCCTCGCGCTGCGTCGCGCCAGCGGCTGTCCGGTATGCGGAGGGCAGCATGCAAATTCAATTCAATGATGAGCCGATGCAGTGCGCCGCAGGGCAAACCGTCAGCGGGCTGCTTATCCAGCTCAACCAGCTCAAACCGGGCGCAGCGTTGGCGCTCAATCAGCAAATCCTGCCGCGCGAGCAGTGGGAACAGCAAATCGTGCAGGAAGGCGACCAGATCCTGCTTTTTCAGGTTATTGCAGGGGGTTGAGATGTTACGTATTGCCGACAAAACGTTTGATTCACATCTGTTCACCGGTACCGGGAAGTTTGCCTCTTCGCAACTGATGATCGAGGCGATTCACGCTTCCGGCAGCCAGTTGGTGACGCTGGCGATGAAGCGCGTGGACCTGCGCCAGCACAACGATGCGATTCTGGCGCCGCTAATTGAAGCGGGCGTCACGCTGCTGCCCAATACCTCTGGGGCGAAAACCGCCGAAGAGGCGATCTTCGCCGCCCAACTGGCGCGTGAAGCGCTGGGCACCCACTGGCTGAAATTAGAAATCCACCCGGACGCCCGTTGGCTGCTGCCGGATCCAATCGAAACGCTAAAAGCCGCCGAGGCGCTGGTGAAGCAGGGGTTTGTCGTGCTGCCCTACTGCGGCGCGGATCCGGTTTTGTGCAAGCGGCTGGAAGAGGTCGGCTGCGCGGCGGTGATGCCGCTCGGCGCGCCTATCGGCTCTAACCAGGGGCTGGAAACCAAAGCCATGCTGGAGATCATTATCCAGCAGGCCACCGTGCCGGTGGTGGTCGACGCCGGGATCGGCGTGCCCAGCCACGCGGCGCAGGCGCTGGAAATGGGCGCTGATGCGGTGCTGGTCAACACGGCGATTGCCGTGGCGGACGATCCGGTGATGATGGCAACCGCCTTTCGTCTGGCGGTGGAAGCCGGATTACTGGCGCGGCAGGCTGTGCCAGGAAGCAAAAGTTCGCAGGCCAGCGCCACCAGCCCGCTCACCGGCTTTCTGGAGGCGTTAGCATGAAAACCTTCACCGACCGCTGGCGGCAACTGGAGTGGGACGACATTCGCCTGCGCATCAACGGTAAAACCGCCGCTGACGTGGAACGTGCGCTTAACGCTCCACAGCTAAGTCGTGACGACCTGATGGCACTGCTCTCCCCCGCCGCCGCCGATTACCTTGAACCGCTGGCGCAACGGGCGCAAAGGCTGACTCGCCAGCGCTTCGGCAACACCGTCAGTTTTTACGTGCCGCTTTATCTCTCAAGCCTCTGCGCTAATGACTGTACCTACTGCGGTTTTTCTATGAGCAACCGCATCAAACGTAAGACGCTGGACGAGGCAGAAATCGCCCGCGAGTGCGCCGCCATCCGCGAGTTAGGTTTTGAACACCTGCTGCTGGTCACCGGTGAACACCAGAGCAAAGTGGGCATGGACTACTTTCGCCGCCATTTACCTGACATTCGCCGTCAGTTCGCCTCGTTACAGATGGAAGTGCAGCCGCTGGCAACCGAGGAATATGCCGAGCTGAAGAGGCTGGGGCTGGACGGGGTGATGGTGTATCAGGAGAGCTATCATGAAGCGACTTATGCCCATCATCATTTAAAGGGGAAAAAGCAGGATTTCTTCTGGCGGCTGGAAACACCGGACAGGCTGGGCCGCGCTGGAATCGATAAAATCGGTCTTGGCGCGTTGATTGGTTTGTCTGACAGCTGGCGGGTGGATTGTTATATGGTCGCCGAACATCTGCTGTGGATGCAGCAGCATTACTGGCAGAGCCGCTACTCCATCTCCTTTCCTCGTCTGCGCCCATGCACCGGGGGCGTTGAACCCGCATCGATCATGGACGAGCGACAGTTGCTCCAGACCATTTGCGCGTTTCGTTTACTGACGCCAGAAATTGAGCTGTCGCTCTCCACCCGCGAATCACCCTGGTTTCGTGACCATGTGATCCCACTGGCGATCAACAACGTCAGCGCCTTCTCAAAAACCCAGCCTGGCGGGTATGCCGATAACCATCCAGAGCTGGAACAGTTCGCCCCGCACGACAATCGTCGCCCGGAAGCCGTTGCTGAAGCACTCATGGCGCGGGGATTACAGCCCGTGTGGAAAGACTGGGACAGCTATCTGGGACGCGCTACGCAGATGCCGTAAGCCCGGAGCGATCGCATTAAACAAAAGCCCCGACTAGTGCAGTCAGGGCTTTAAGTTACTACAAACTTCAGATTTAACATTAATAAACTTAACGATTTAGTACTGCTGATGGTACTACTTTAAAATGTACAGGTTTACCACAGATAATATTGGATTTTGATACTAACTAAAACTTTCCTCTATTTACCGTTAAACACATTCCACCGGCTTGATAATAAAACTCAAGGCTGGTGACCTAAACAAGTACACTTCCCCTCGCGACATATACTCTTTGATGCGTTGCCTTATTTCCCTTGCGATAACCATAAAAACAGAAATCACAAACACTTACTATTAAATCATGGCGTTACATCGTCGCGTTTTACTAACTTTTTGCGATTAGATAAATCAACTACGTGGCCTGAAAGCATTGTCGAAGTGAAAAAATAGCGTTTTCAGCATCGACTACCCCAAACAAAAAATACTTCGTGGCCTTTATCGCAACCCCCAATAAAGCTTTACTAACACTTACTACGTTAACAGCAAACGACTATTTCCCTGCTGTTAAGCATTAACATACGGGTTTAAAAAACGCTGTCAATACTGTTTTTTATAACATGTTTTTATTGCCAGTAATTATATATTCCCGCATGTGATAAGCGAGCCAAAGTGCCGCCAGCCTCGATGCAGATCGTTGAGTTTTGCTTCTTTTTGTAACCGGTTTCAGAAAAAGTGGTTTTCTTTGTGATGCCTTGCACACAATCGTTGCAAAGCAGTTGTTGCTACAGCTGGCTCGCGATAATTATCAACCCACACATGTTGAGCGAGACTGCTTATGAAAAACATCGTTTTATGCTGTGCCGCCGGAATGTCCACCAGCATGCTGGTACAAAGGATGAAAGATGCCGCCCAGAAAAAAGGTGTCGACGTCACGATCAAAGCTGTCCCGGTGGCTGAGTTTGAAGAGAATATCGCCACTGCAGATATCGTGTTGCTTGGTCCACAGGTTAAATATGAGCAGGCCAAGCTGCAGGCGCTCGCCGACCCGCTAGGCAAAAAAGTCGCCGTTATCGATATGATGGATTACGGCATGATGAAAGGTGATGCCGTACTGGAAAAAGCGCTGAAACTACTGGAGTGATGACATGGAAGAGTTAGAAACGATCATCATGGAATTATTGGTCAACGCCGGAGCCGCCCGCAGTCAGGCCCTGACAGCCCTACAACTGGCGCGTAAAGGTGACTTTACTGGTGCGGAACAAGCAATGGTGGAATCACGCGAGTACGTCAAACAGGCACATAAAATCCAGACCCAGCTAATCGGCATTGACGAAGGTACCGGCAAGCTACCGGTTAATCTCATCACAGTCCATTCGCAGGATCACCTGATGAACGCGATGGTGATTCAGGATTTGGCGGGCGACATGATTGAGCTTTATCGGCGGTTGCCGCCGGTAAATTAATAACACTTCCGGATGGCGGCTTCGTAACCTCACAGGCCGTATAAGAGCAGCGCCATCAGGCCTAACATAGACATAAAAAAACCCGCCGAAGCGGGTTTTTTATTATGGTCAGCAACGATTAATCGTTGTCAGAACCGCCCAGGCCTGCGTTCAGCAGTTCTGCCAGGCTGGCAGACGCATCTTCAGCAGTCACCTGCGGAGCAGCTGGCAGTTCGCCCGCTGCGCGACGGCGCATACGATCCTGGTGGTACGCGTAACCGGTACCGGCCGGGATCAGACGACCCACGATGACGTTCTCTTTCAGACCGCGCAGTTCGTCGCGTTTGCCCGCAACGGCTGCTTCGGTCAGCACGCGAGTGGTCTCCTGGAACGATGCCGCGGAGATAAACGACTCAGTTGCCAGAGACGCTTTGGTGATACCCAGCAGATCGCGGGAGAAGGTTGCGCCCACTTTGCCGTTCGCTTCCAGCTCGCGGTTAGCGATCTTGACGCGGGAGTATTCAACCTGCTCGCCTTCCAGGAAGTCGGAGCTACCAGCGCTTTCGATGGTGGCTTTACGCAGCATCTGACGAACGATAACTTCGATGTGTTTATCGTTAATCTTAACACCCTGCAGACGGTATACGTCCTGAACTTCGTTAACGATGTAACGAGTTACAGCATGCACACCACGCAGACGCAGGATGTCGTGCGGCGCTTCCGGACCGTCGGAAACCACGTCACCACGTTCTACACGTTCACCTTCGAACACGTTGAGCTGACGCCATTTTGGAATCATCTCTTCGTAAGGTTCGCTACCGTCTACCGGGGTGATAACCAGGCGACGTTTCCCTTTGGTTTCTTTACCGAAGGAAATGATACCGCTGATTTCAGCCAGGATTGCCGGCTCTTTCGGACGACGAGCTTCGAACAGGTCCGCAACGCGCGGCAGACCACCGGTGATGTCCTTGGTACCGCCGGATTCCTGCGGAACACGGGCCAGGGTGTCACCAGAGCTGATCTGTACGCCATCTTCCAGCTGAACAATCGCTTTACCTGGCAGGAAGTACTGAGCAGGCATATCGGTGCCTGGGATCAGAACGTCGTTGCCCTGAGCATCAACAATTTTCAGTGCCGGACGCAGGTCTTTACCACCCGACGTACGCTCTGCAGAATCCAGAACGACCAGAGAAGACAGACCGGTCAGCTCGTCGGTCTGACGAGTAATGGTCTGGCCGTCGATCATGTCAGTGAAGCGGACGAAACCACTCACTTCGGTGATAACCGGCATGGTGTGCGGATCCCAGTTCGCTACGGTTTCGCCGCCAGCAACCTGTTCGCCATCACCTTTCGCCATAACGGAGCCGTAAGGCACTTTATAGCTTTCTTTGGTACGACCGAATTCGTCGATCAGTTTCAGTTCGGTGTTACGTGAGGTGATAACCAGTTTACCGCTGGAGTTAACAACCGACTTCGCATTGCTCAGACGGATGCTACCTTTGTTTTTCACCTGGATGCTGGATTCAGCAGCCGCACGAGATGCTGCACCACCGATGTGGAACGTACGCATCGTCAGCTGTGTACCCGGTTCACCGATGGACTGTGCCGCGATAACGCCGATTGCTTCACCTTTGTTGATGATGTGGCCACGCGCCAGGTCACGACCATAGCAGTGCGCACATACACCAAAGTCGGTGTCACAGGATACAACGGAACGGACTTTCACGGAGTCAACGGAGTTCTCTTCCAGCAGGTCACACCACTGTTCGTGCAGCAGCGTGTTACGTGGAACCAGAATATCCGCGGTACCCGGCTTCAGAACGTCTTCAGCAGTCACACGACCCAGAACGCGATCGCGCAGCGGTTCTTTAACGTCACCACCCTCGATAACCGGGGTCATGGTGATGCCTTCCAGCGTGCCGCAATCGTCCTCAGTAACAACCAGGTCCTGCGCAACGTCAACCAGACGACGCGTCAGATAACCGGAGTTCGCCGTTTTCAGTGCGGTATCCGCCAGACCTTTACGCGCACCGTGAGTAGAGATGAAGTACTGGAGTACGTTCAGACCTTCACGGAAGTTCGCGGTGATTGGCGTTTCGATGATGGAGCCATCTGGCTTCGCCATCAGACCACGCATACCAGCCAGCTGACGAATCTGTGCTGCTGAACCACGCGCACCGGAGTCGGCCATCATGTAAATGCTGTTGAAGGAAACCTGCTGCTCTTCTACGCCGTCACGGTTAATAACGGTTTCAGTCTGCAGGTTATCCATCATCGCTTTGGATACACGATCGTTCGCCGCAGCCCAGATATCGATAACTTTGTTATAGCGTTCGCCTGCGGTTACCAGACCAGACTGGAACTGCTCCTGGATCTCAGCAACTTCAGCTTCCGCTTCAGAGATGATCTCGTGTTTCTTCTCCGGGATGACCATGTCATCAATACCAACAGATGCACCTGAACGCGCTGCATAAGCAAAGCCGGTGTACATTGTCTGGTCAGCGAAGATAACGGTCGGCTTCAGGCCCAGAATGCGGTAACAGGTGTTCAGCATTTTGGAGATGGCTTTCTTACCCAGCGCCTGGTTGACGATGGAGAAAGGCAGACCTTTCGGTACGATCATCCACAGAATGGCGCGACCAATGGTCGTGTCTTTCAGGCTGGTGTGCGCAACGAATTCGCCGTTTTCATCTTTTTCATATTCAGTGATACGCACTTTAACGCGCGCATGCAGAGAGGCCAGGCCAGCGCGATAGATACGCTCAGCTTCTTTCGGGCCAGTCAGCACCATGCCTTCGCCTTTGGCGTTAACACAGTCACGGGTCATGTAGTACAGACCCAATACAACGTCCTGAGACGGAACGATGATAGGTTCGCCGTTCGCCGGGGACAGGATGTTGTTGGTAGACATCATCAGCGCACGCGCTTCGAGCTGGGCTTCCAGCGTCAGCGGTACGTGAACAGCCATCTGGTCACCATCGAAGTCGGCGTTATATGCCGCACAAACCAGCGGGTGCAGCTGGATAGCTTTACCTTCGATCAGTACCGGCTCAAATGCCTGGATACCCAGACGGTGCAGGGTTGGTGCACGGTTCAACAGTACCGGGTGTTCGCGGATAACTTCGTCCAGGATATCCCAAACGACAGCTTCTTCACGCTCAACCATTTTCTTAGCGGCTTTGATGGTGGTGGCAAGGCCACGCAGTTCCAGCTTGCCGTAGATGAACGGTTTGAACAGTTCCAGTGCCATTTTCTTCGGCAGACCGCACTGATGCAGACGCAGGTATGGACCTACGGTGATTACAGAACGACCGGAGTAGTCAACACGCTTACCGAGCAGGTTCTGACGGAAACGACCCTGTTTACCTTTGATCATATCGGCCAAAGATTTCAGAGGACGCTTGTTAGAACCGGTGATCGCACGACCGCGACGACCGTTATCCAGCAGGGCGTCAACCGCTTCCTGCAGCATACGTTTTTCGTTGCGTACGATGATGTCCGGCGCAGCCAGATCCAACAGACGCTTCAGACGGTTGTTACGGTTGATCACGCGACGATACAGATCGTTCAGATCTGACGTTGCGAAACGACCGCCATCAAGCGGAACCAGCGGACGCAGATCTGGCGGCAGAACCGGCAGAACGGTCAGGATCATCCACTCTGGCTTGTTGCCAGACTGTACGAAGGCTTCCAGCAGTTTGATACGCTTGGTCAGCTTCTTACGCTTGGTTTCGGAGTTGGTTTCGTTCAGCTCTTCGCGCAGAGTTTCACACTCTTGCTCCAGATCCATGCTCTTCAGCAGGGCCTGGATAGCTTCCGCACCCATCTTCGCGTCGAATTCGTCACCGAACTCTTCCAGCGCGTCCAGATACTGCTCTTCAGTCAGGATCTGTTGACGTTCCAGGTTGGTCATACCGCCTTCGATAACGACATAAGATTCGAAGTACAGTACGCGTTCGATATCGCGCAGCGGCATATCGAGCAGCAGACCGATACGGGACGGCAGCGATTTCAGGAACCAGATATGCGCGGTCGGAGACGCCAGCTCGATGTGGCCCATACGCTCACGGCGTACTTTGGTCTGGGTCACTTCAACGCCGCACTTCTCACAGATCACACCACGATGTTTCAGGCGCTTGTACTTACCGCACAGGCACTCGTAGTCTTTTACCGGCCCAAAGATACGGGCGCAGAAAAGGCCGTCACGCTCAGGTTTGAACGTACGGTAGTTGATGGTTTCCGGCTTCTTAACTTCACCGAAAGACCATGAACGGATCATGTCTGGCGAGGCCAGAGCAATTTTGATCGCATCAAACTCTTCGGTTTTAGTCTGCGCTTTCAGAAACTTTAATAAATCTTTCACGGATTTGCTCCCGTCGGAGTTAGCACAATCTGGCGCTGGCTGTTACGCCAGCACCAGTGACCTGTTTGATCGAGAGTTACTCGTCTTCCAGCTCGATGTTGATACCCAGCGAACGAATCTCTTTCAACAGTACGTTGAAGGATTCCGGCATGCCTGGTTCCATCTGATGGTTGCCGTCCACGATGTTTTTATACATCTTAGTACGACCGTTCACGTCATCAGACTTAACGGTGAGCATTTCCTGCAGGGTGTATGCCGCGCCATATGCTTCCAGCGCCCACACTTCCATCTCCCCGAAGCGCTGACCACCGAACTGAGCCTTACCACCCAGCGGCTGCTGAGTAACCAGGCTGTAAGAACCGGTAGAACGCGCGTGCATCTTGTCATCAACCAGGTGGTTCAGTTTCAGCATATACATGTAGCCAACGGTAACCTGGCGCTCGAACTGCTCACCGGTACGACCGTCGAACAGGGTAATCTGACCGGAAGTCGGCAGACCACCCAGCTGTAACAGTTCCTTGATTTCAGACTCTTTCGCACCGTCGAAGACCGGCGTTGCGATCGGCATACCTTTTTTCAGGTTTTCAGCCAGACGCAGAACTTCTTCATCGCTGAAGGTATTCAGGTCAACTTTCTGACGAACATCTGAACCCAGATCGTAAGCACGCTGGATGAACTCGCGCAGTTTGGCGACTTCCTGTTGCTGTTTCAGCATGGCGTTGATCTTATCGCCGATACCTTTCGCAGCCATACCCAGGTGGGTTTCAAGGATCTGACCGATGTTCATACGCGATGGTACGCCCAGCGGGTTCAGTACGATATCTACCGGCGTACCGTTAGCATCGTGTGGCATATCTTCGATCGGGTTGATCTTAGAGATTACACCCTTGTTACCGTGACGACCTGCCATCTTATCACCAGGCTGGATCCGACGTTTAACCGCCAGATAAACCTTAACAATCTTCAGCACGCCCGGTGCCAGATCGTCGCCCTGAGTGATTTTACGGCGTTTCGCTTCGAGTTTTTTCTCGAATTCGTGTTTCAGTTCGTCGTACTGCTCAGCCAGTTGTTCCAGCTGATTCTGTTTCTCTTCGTCGGTCAGGCCGAGTTCTAACCAGCGGTCACGCGGCAGTTTGTCGAGCTTCTCAGCTTCAACACCACCGGAAACCAGCACAGCGTAGATACGGCTGAACAGACCAGCTTCGAGGATCTGCAGTTCTTCAGACAGGTCTTTCTTAGCCTGCTTCAGCTGCATCTCTTCGATTTCCAGCGCACGTTTGTCTTTTTCTACGCCATCGCGAGTAAAGACCTGAACGTCGATAATCGTACCGGAAACACCGTTTGGCACGCGCAGAGAAGAGTCTTTAACGTCAGACGCTTTCTCACCGAAGATCGCACGCAGCAGTTTCTCTTCCGGCGTCAGCTGGGTTTCACCTTTCGGCGTTACCTTACCAACCAGAATATCGCCACCGGTCACTTCCGCACCGATATAAACGATACCGGATTCATCCAGTTTGGAGAGCGCAGCTTCACCCACGTTCGGGATGTCAGCGGTGATCTCTTCCGGCCCCAGCTTGGTGTCACGGGACACACATGCCAGTTCCTGAATGTGGATGGTGGTGAAACGGTCTTCCTGGACAACACGCTCGGATACGAGGATGGAGTCTTCGAAGTTGTAACCATTCCATGGCATGAATGCCACGCGCATGTTCTGACCCAGCGCCAGTTCACCAAGGTCGGTGGACGGACCGTCTGCCAGCACATCACCACGTTCAACCGGCTCGCCCAGAGATACGCAAGGCATCTGGTTGATACAGGTGTTCTGGTTAGAACGGGTGTATTTAGTCAGGTTATAAATGTCGATACCTGCTTCGCCCGGGTACATCTCGTCTTCGTTAACTTTGATAACGATACGGGAAGCATCCACGTACTGAACAGTACCGCCACGTTTAGCAACTGCAGTAACACCGGAGTCAACGGCAACAGCACGTTCCATACCGGTACCAACCAGCGGCTTATCAGCACGCAGAGTCGGAACCGCCTGACGTTGCATGTTCGCACCCATCAATGCACGGTTGGCGTCATCGTGTTCCAGGAACGGGATCAGGGACGCACCGACGGATACCACCTGCTGGGTGGATACGTCCATGTAGTCAACCTGGTCGCGGCTGAACAAGCTGGATTCGCCTTTGCTACGGCAGGTAACCAGATCTTCTACAAAGTGGCCTTCGTCATCCAGGTTGGAGTTCGCCTGAGCGATAACGTAGTTACCTTCTTCGATAGCAGACAGGTAGTGAATTTCATCAGTTACAACACCGTCGGTCACTTTACGGTACGGAGTCTCAAGGAAGCCGTATTCGTTAGTCTGTGCATACACGGACAGGGAGTTGATCAGACCGATGTTCGGACCTTCAGGCGTTTCGATTGGACATACGCGACCGTAGTGAGTCGGGTGTACGTCTCGAACTTCGAAGCCTGCGCGTTCACGGGTCAAACCGCCTGGGCCGAGTGCGGAGATACGACGTTTGTGCGTAATCTCAGACAGCGGGTTGTTCTGGTCCATAAACTGAGACAGCTGGCTGGAACCAAAGAACTCTTTCACTGCTGCAGAAATCGGCTTGGCGTTGATCATATCCTGAGGCATCAGGGTATCCAGATCGCCCAGAGACAGACGCTCTTTCACCGCACGCTCAACACGCACCAGGCCAACGCGGAATTGGTTTTCCGCCATTTCGCCTACGGAACGGATACGACGGTTGCCAAGGTGGTCGATATCATCGACTTCGCCTTTACCGTTACGGATATCGATGAGCTTCTTCATCACTTCAATGATGTCGTCTTTGCTCAGGATACCGGAACCTTCGATTTCGTCGCGCAGCAGAGAACGGTTGAACTTCATACGACCAACCGCAGACAGGTCATAGCGGTCTTCGGAGAAGAACAGGTTCTCGAACAGACTTTCCGCAGCTTCACGAGTCGGCGGCTCACCAGGGCGCATCATGCGGTAGATTTCTACCAGCGCGCTCAGACGATCGTTGGTTGGGTCGACGCGTACAGTTTCAGAAATGTACGGACCGTGGTCCAGATCGTTAGTGAACAGCGTTTCGATACGCTTGTGACCAGACTGGCTCAGCTTAGCCAGCAGATCCAGGCTCAGCTCCATGTTAGCTGCGCAGATCAGCTCGCCAGTAGATTCGTCAACGTAGTCTTTAGCCGCAACCTTACCAGCAATGTATTCAACCGGAACTTCGATATGCTTGATATCGTCTTTTTCCAGCTGGCGAATATGGCGCGCAGTGATGCGACGGCCTTTTTCGACGTAGACTTTGCCGTTAGCTTCGATGTCAAAGGAGGCGGTTTCACCACGCAGGCGTTCCGGCACCAGTTCCATCTGCAGCTTGTTGTCACGAATTTCGAAAACAACTTTTTCAAAGAACAGGTCAAGGATCTGCTCAGTGGTGTAGTTCAGCGCACGCAGAATGATGGTCGCAGGCAGTTTACGGCGACGGTCAATACGTACGAACAGGTTGTCCTTCGGATCGAATTCGAAGTCCAGCCAGGAACCACGGTAAGGAATAATACGCGCGTTATACAGCACTTTACCCGAAGAGTGGGTTTTACCTTTGTCGGAGTCAAAGAAGACGCCAGGACTACGGTGCAGCTGAGAAACGATAACACGCTCAGTACCGTTGATAACAAAGGTACCGTTGTCGGTCATGAGCGGAATTTCGCCCATGTAGACTTCTTGTTCTTTAATGTCTTTTACGGTGCCTTCCGGCGCTTCGCGCTCGTAGATCACCAGACGCAGTTTTACGCGCAGCGGTGCGGAATAGGTCACGCCACGGATCTGACATTCCTGAACGTCAAACACCGGTTCGCCAAGACGGTAGCTGACGTATTGCAGCTCGGAATTACCGCTGTAGCTCTGAATCGGGAAAACGGAACGGAAAGCTGCTTCCAGACCATACTGCCCTTCAGGATCTTGCTCGATGAACTTCTGAAACGAGTCAAGCTGGATAGAAAGGAGATAAGGTATGTCCAACACTTGCGGACGTTTACCAAAATCCTTACGAATACGTTTTTTCTCGGTATAGGAGTAAACCATTAGGGTTCCTCAGCTCGCTGACAAGTCGACCCATCTGTCCATTGAGCGGACAGTTTGTGCAACACTATTTTGTTGACCGGAAAATCGAATACTTTCCGCAATGCCTGTTGCTATCACGCTTAAACCATTTCATTGCGATTTACACAGAACTGACGCTCTGTCGCAGTATATTAAGACGTCGATAGAAACAAGCATTGAAAGGCACAGCAGTAGTCAAACAGTGTGAAACGCTACTGGCGCCTTACAGCGCAAAAAGGCTGGTGACTAAAAAGTCACCAGCCATCAGCCTAATTTCTTAGGCTGCAACCAGAAAAGTTGGCTTATTTAACTTCAACTTCAGCGCCAGCTTCTTCCAGAGATTTTTTCAGTGCTTCTGCGTCGTCTTTGCTCACGCCTTCTTTCAGCGCAGCCGGTGCAGATTCTACCAGGTCTTTAGCTTCTTTCAGACCCAGGCCAGTTGCGCCACGTACTGCTTTGATAACAGCAACTTTGTTAGCGCCAGCAGCTTTCAGAATTACGTCGAATTCAGTTTTTTCTTCAGCAGCTTCAGCCGGGCCAGCAGCTACAGCTACAGCAGCAGCAGCGGAAACACCGAATTTTTCTTCCATTGCAGAAATCAGTTCTACAACGTCCATTACGGACATAGCGGATACTGCTTCAATGATTTGATCTTTAGTGATAGACATTTAAATTGTTCCTGAAAATCAGAATAAGTTTATACGTAAGCAGATGCTTGAGAAAGGTAACTGCAATTAAGCAGCTTCTTTCGCATCGCGTACAGCAGCCAGAGTACGAACCAGTTTGCCAGCCGAAGCTTCTTTCATGGTTGCCATCAGGCGTGCAATTGCTTCTTCGTAGGTCGGCAGAGTTGCCAGGCGGTCGATATTCGATGCCGTAATCAACTCACCTTCAAAGGCTGCGGCTTTGACCTCAAATTTTGCATTCGCTTTCGCGAACTCTTTGAACAGACGAGCAGCGGCGCCCGGGTGTTCCATAGAGTATGCAATCAGGGTCGGACCAACAAACGTGTCTTTCAGGCACTCGAACTGAGTACCTTCAACGACGCGGCGCAGCAGGGTGTTACGAACAACACGCATGTATACGCCAGCTTCACGACCTGCTTTACGCAGTTCAGTCATTTTATCTACAGTTACGCCACGGGAATCCGCAACTACTGCAGACAGCGCGCCTTTGGCTACTTCGCTGACTTCAGCAACAATCGCTTGTTTGTCTTGAAGATTTAAAGCCATTAGCTTTGCTCCTGGATGTTTGCCGGAACTCATGTTCCGGAACTCACTTCACTCCCCCCAACGGAGAGAGCGTCTAAATACGGTGAGCAGAAACAAGCCAGAGTATCAGAAATAATCTTAGCGTTCTGTCACCGTCTACGCAGGGCATTAAGTTTCTTGCGAAACACCTGCGGTCTTCGACGGAGGCCTGGATAGGCCAGGCTCCAACGAACAAATCTGTTGTCTATCGGCCGAAGCTAATAGAATCGTGGGCGAAGATTGTAGACAAAATCGCCGCCCACGTAAAGCTAATCTTAGACGTTCGCAGACGCGCTCAGACCAGCCTGATCAACGGCAACACCAGCACCCATGGTGGTGGAGATGCTAACTTTCTTGATGTACACGCCTTTTGCCTGAGTCGGTTTTGCTTTTTTCAGCGCAACCAGCAGAGCTTCCAGGTTTTCTTTCAGTTTGTCAGCGTCAAAATCCACTTTACCGATGGTGGTGTGGATGATGCCGTTTTTGTCGTTACGGTAACGAACCTGGCCAGCTTTAGCGTTCTTAACCGCTTCAGCAACGTTCGGAGTTACGGTACCAACTTTCGGGTTTGGCATCAGGCCGCGCGGACCCAGAACCTGACCCAACTGGCCAACAACGCGCATTGCATCCGGAGAAGCAATAACAACGTCAAAGTTCATTTCGCCTTTCTTGATCTGGTCAGCCAGATCTTCCATACCTACCAGTTCAGCGCCTGCAGCTTTAGCAGCTTCAGCGTTTGCGCCCTGGGTAAATACGGCTACGCGAACAGAACGGCCAGTACCGTGCGGCAGTACAGTTGCACCACGTACGTTCTGGTCAGATTTACGAGCGTCGATGCCGAGGTTAACGGCAACGTCCACGCTTTCTACGAATTTAGCAGTGGCCAGCTCTTTCAGCAGAGCAATAGCTTCGTTGATGTCGTACTGTTTAGTTGCATCAACTTTGTCACGGATCACGCGCATACGCTTGGTCAGTTTAGCCATTTCTTAGTCCTCCACTACCAGGCCCATGGAACGTGCAGTACCTTCAATGGAGCGAGTCATCGCTTCAATGTCGGAACCAGTCATGTCGGCAGCTTTGGTCTGCGCGATTTCCTGCAGCTGAGCGCGGGAAATTTTACCCACTTTGTCTTTGTTCGGCTTGCCGGAACCAGACTTGATACCAGCCGCTTTCTTCAGCAGTACTGCTGCCGGAGGCGTTTTGGTAACGAAAGTGAAAGAACGGTCAGCGTAAACGGTGATAACAACCGGGATCGGCAGACCTTTTTCAATGGAATCAGTTTTTGCGTTGAACGCTTTGCAGAATTCCATGATGTTCACGCCTTGTTGACCCAGTGCTGGACCTACCGGCGGACTCGGGTTAGCCATACCAGCTGCAACCTGCAGCTTGACATAGGCTTGGACTTTCTTAGCCATTCTAAATTCCTCTAGTTGGGTTATAGCGCCTCAAAGAGGCTCCCCGTGTTTTTAAATTCGTTTTACGGACAGAGTCCATAAAAACAAAAGGCGCGAAATTGTATTCCAATCTCGCGCCCTGTGCAACGATTAAATCGCCGCTTTTTTGATCGACGTGTTAGGCTTTCTCAACCTGGGCGAAGTCCAGTTCAACCGGAGTCGCACGACCGAAGATAGATACAGAAACTTTCAGACGAGACTTCTCGTAGTCCACTTCTTCAACTACGCCGTTAAAGTCAGCAAACGGACCATCGCTAACGCGGACCATTTCGCCCGGCTCAAACATCGTTTTCGGACGCGGCTTATCACCAACCTGCTGCAGACGGTTCATGATCGCATCAACTTCTTTGTCGCTGATTGGCGCCGGACGGTCAGAAGTACCGCCGATAAAGCCCATCACACGCGGAACGCTGCGCACCAGGTGCCAGCTCGCATCATTCATGACCATCTGCACCAGTACATAGCCCGGGAAGAATTTACGTTCGCTCTTGCGACGCTGGCCACCACGGATCTCGACCACTTCTTCTGTCGGCACCATGACTTCGCCAAACAGCTCTTCCATATTTTGTAACTTGATATATTCGCGCAGCGACGTGGCAACGCGGCCTTCAAAACCGGAAAACGCCTGAACGACGTACCAGCGCTTTTTAGGGGCTTCAGACATCTTAGAACCTCAGGCCAGTGATAAAGGATACCAGGCGAACCAGAATACCATCCAGTCCCCACAGGATCAGTGACATTACTGCGGTAACCGCAGCCACAATTAATGTGGTGTGCAATGTTTCCTGGCGAGTTGGCCAAATGACCTTACGGACTTCGGTTCTCGCTTCACGGGCAAAAGCAACGGTCGCTTTACCTTTTGTTGTCAACAGCGCGACACCACCCGCTGCGGCAATCAGAATCACTACGGCCAGCGCACGCAGCGGCAGCATCATGTCACGATAAAGGTAATTGCCAACGATAGCTACAAGCAGCAATACAGCGACAACAATCCACTTCATCGCTTCCAGGCCGCGCCCGCTTCCTTGAGCTTCGGTATTCGCACTCATAAACCAACCTGTCAGAAGTATTCTACAAACATTTTCACCCCGCGTAAGCGAGGCGATCCAAACCGAAATGCTCTGGTGCGTTTCGGACTAAACGCCCTCTTCAGAGCCTGTCTCAGCAATGATTATGACAAAAAAAATCACTGATGAGCCAGGTTCTGGTGTGAAAGCGTGCAAAAAGGGCATCAAATGATGCCCTTTTATTGCGCATTGCGTCAAATGTTATTCGGCAATTAGCTCATTACTTTGGCAACAACGCCCGCACCAACAGTACGGCCGCCTTCACGGATTGCGAAACGCAGACCGTCGTCCATCGCGATTGGGTGGATCAGGGTAACAACCATTTTGATGTTGTCGCCCGGCATTACCATCTCTA
>ERZ1026976.136-NODE-136-length-31552-cov-5.313808_pt1 | contig 31552 bp, 28 predicted proteins | sample MGYA00519293_ERZ1026976 | MGnify/ENA primary metagenome ERZ1026976 (study PRJEB26926, sample SAMN06164671) | human gut metagenome | biome: ENVO:00009003; feature: ENVO:2100002; material: ENVO:00002003 | host: Homo sapiens | place: USA | collected 2012 ... | reverse complement strand
ACGAGATTACTACGCGTCTCGTGGGCTCGGAGATGTGTATAAGAGACAGAAACAAGACATTGTCACGAAACAGGGCGGCAATTCGCGTTTCTTCCGGCATATGCAGGTCGCGCAATGCGGCTCCCACACACCACTTATCCGCGCTGAGCTGATAAACAAACTGCTCCCAGGGGTTATCCGGGTGAATATCCAGACCAATTCGTGAAACGGGCCAGCCGACTGGGGGAACCACCACTTTGGCCTTTTTAGCCGCCCAGGAAAGTGACGTTCCCTGAAACAGCAGGGAGATCAGAACCACGAAGAACGCCACATTAAAGAACAGACGCGCATTTTCCAGGCCGGCCATCATCGGGAAGACGGCAAGGATGATCGGCACCGCGCCGCGCAAGCCCACCCAACTGATAAAAATACGCTCGCGCAGATTGAAGCCACGGAACGGCAGCAGTCCGGCGAAGACCGACAGCGGACGAGCCACGAAAATCATCCATGCGGACAAAATCAGCGCTGGAATCGCGATAGGCAGCAGGTCGGAAGGCGTGACCAGTAGCCCCAGCACCAGGAACATGGCGATTTGCGCCAGCCAGGCCAGACCATCGAAGTTTTGCAGAATACCAAATCGGTTGCGAATCGGGCGATTACCCAGCAGGAAACCGCACAGATAAACCGCCAGAATACCGCTGCCTTCCAGTGCGGTAGTCAGGGCAAAAATGAGGATCCCGCCGCTTAAAGCCAGTAACGGATACAGCCCGGCAGGCAACGAAATGCGGTTAATCATTTGCTGCAGCAGATAGCCGCCGCCCAGACCCAGCACAATCCCTAAACCAAACTGCTGGAGTATATGCACCGCGAACATCCAGCTTAAACCGGTCTCGTGGTTTTGGATCATGGCGATAAGCGTGATAGTCAAAAATACCGCCATCGGGTCATTACTCCCGGATTCAATTTCCAGCGTAGAGCCAACACGTTCGTTAAGCCCCTTACCACCAAGCAAGGAAAAGACCGCCGCCGCATCGGTGGAACCGACTATCGCGCCAATCAATAGCCCCTCAATGAGATCCAGATTAAACAACCATGCGGCCATCATGCCGGTAAGTCCGGAGGTAATCAGTACCCCGACGGTCGCCAGCGATAGCGCCGGACCCAGCGCGACGCGAAAAGAGCTGGCCTGGGTGCGCATGCCGCCGTCGAGCAGGATAACCGCCAGCGCGAGGTTGCTCACCATGTAGGCAAAAGGGTAGTTGTCAAAAGGAATACCGCCTACGCCATCCACACCCGCTAACATCCCGATAGCGAGAAATATCACCAGAATAGGGATGCCAAGACGTGATGAGAATGAACTGAGTAAGATACTGCAGGTGACGAGAACGGAACCCAAAATAAAAAGGCTAATAACTGCTGCGGCATCCAACGTTCGTTTACTCCTGAATTACGCTATTTCGTATTAACAAACCCTAACATAATAACGACAGAAACAGCGTTTTACTTAGCCCTGTTGGCAGCTTTTTTTACGATTTAAGTACCGGATGACCATTTATGGTGAGCTGAGCGCCATTTTTATCGTTTTTCAGCACCGCATTGGCACCCAAAGGCAGGGTGACGGTACGTTGTTCATGACCAAAATCAAGACCGCTGATTAACGGAACTGACAATCTGTCGCGTAGAAAAGCGCAAACCGAATCAAGGCTGTAACCGGCGTCATAGTCATTGGGCGCACTGCCGCTAAAACTGCCAAGAATAATGGCGTTCTGCCGGGCCAGTATTCCCGCATGGTATAGCTGCAGCAGCATGCGTTCAATACGGAATGGGTGCTCATTAATGTCTTCCAGCACCAACACACCATTTTCGATAGCGGGCATCCACGGTGTGCCCATCAGCGAAATGATCATCGCCAGATTTCCGCCCCATAGCGTACCTTCGGTCGCACACGCCGGGCCGTTACTCTGCCATTCAAGGGTAAATTGGGGATGACGCAAAGCCTGCCAGAAATGGTGCTCGGTAAACGCGTTCATCTCCTCGGCGCCGAAGTTAGCTGCCAGCATTGGGCCGCTGAAGGTAATCACATTGCCCTGCGCCAGCAAACCGCACTGAATCGCCGTAAAATCGCTGTGCCCGCACAGCAGTAGCGGGTTTTGTTGCTGACGAGCAGCCAGTCCCTGCCAGTCGATCCCTTCCAGTAAACGGCTCGCGCCATAGCCGCCGCGTACCGCCATCACAATAGTATCAGGCGTGTGCAGATTAACGAGCGAGTTCACATCTGCCAGACGTTCTGCTTCTGTGCCCGCAAAACGCTGGCAGCGGCGCGCAATGACCGCTGAATTATCGACCTGGTGACCGGCCTCAGTAAGCCGCGCAAGCCCACGTAATGCAGCCTGCTGGTTGATACAGTAGCCCGAAGGGGCAATTAAGTGAAACCGGGACATGGCATTTCCTTGCTACAACTAAAACCAAATGTATATCATGCCGCGTAGGTATGTCGTTGTCACCTCAGCGACAGGTTCCGGCTATAAGGATAGATGACGTGAAATTGAGATGGTTTGCTTTTTTGGTTGTATTACTTGCGGGCTGTAGTTCAAAACAGGATTACAAAAATCCGCCATGGAATGCTGAAGTTCCGGTCAAACGCGCAATGCAATGGATGCCGATCAGTGAAAAAGCCGGTGCGGCCTGGGGTGTCAGCCCACAATTGATTACCGCTATCATCGCCATTGAATCTGGCGGAAACCCGAATGCGGTCAGTAAATCGAATGCGATTGGTCTGATGCAGTTAAAAGCGTCCACGTCAGGACGCGATGTATACCGTCGTATGGGATGGAGCGGAGAGCCGTCGACCAGCGAGCTGAAAAATCCTGAGCGTAATATTTCGATGGGAGCCGCCTACCTGAGTATTCTTGAGACCGGGCCGCTGGCCGGAATTGAAGATCCTCAGGTGATGCAATATGCGCTGGTGGTGTCGTACGCTAACGGGGCGGGCGCCCTGCTGCGAACATTCTCCTCCGACAGAAAAAAAGCCATTAATAAGATCAACGATCTCAGCCCGGATGAATTTATTGAACATGTGGCTGATAATCATCCGGCGCCGCAGGCTCCGCGCTATATCTGGAAGCTCCAGCAAGCGCTGGATGTCATGTAGTTCATGTAATGCTACCCGCGCACCTTATTTGCTTTTTCCCGGGCTTCGCGCTCAAGGGAAAAAATAATCCGCTGTAAGTTCCGCTCCACCGCCGGGCCGACGTTGAGAAAACGAAAGCTCAGGCGGGGAGTGGTAATGGTTTCGTTTTTGCTGTCGATAACCACGCGCTCGCTGATGGAAATCAACTGGGCGTCAACGTGATACACACCCCATTGCGCCATATTCAGTTCAACTTGTGAGAAGCGCATGCCTTCTACCAGTCCCTCTGGTTTTGCCGTTTCTAACAGTCCACCCATGCCGCCGAGAGACAAATCGAACAGGCGAAAATGCAGAATGCTGTTGTCCGGCATCTTTGCCGCGCAGCGATAGGGAGGATGCAGCGGCGCGCCGATACGGAAATACTCCCGACGCTGTATGAACCACAGGGAAGGCGGCAGCGTTGAGATAAATGCCGGTAGTCGCTGATACTCGCCTTTTTTAAGCTGCGGCAGCGTGAATTCCACTTTGGCGCCCTGCGTTTCGGCGATAATTGAGATCTGGCTGGCCCGCTGCACGGCCTGGTTTTCATATTCCTGACTGCCAAAGTCCATGATCAGTTCGTCCGGGGTGACCGCCAGTATTTTGCTAATGAACTGGCCACCTGACCAGGAGATACGCAGTGGAACCTGCTGCGAATTTAAGTCCCTGAGAACGCCTAACACCGCTAACGGATTTTGCTTCAGGAACTGCTCATTGTAGTTGCTCACACCTAATGACTCCTGGATGCCTGGTTTATCGTTGGATTATCGGCATCAAACGACGGAACTTAAGACAAATGAATGAAATTTTTTGCCAAAACCAATGAATTAAGTCTGTGTGGAAAAACGTCATCCAACAGCTTGCCTATACTTAATGCACTGGCGCGGGAATAACGAGCGCACATTCACTGGAAAGAGGGCCTGAAAATGGGAATTATTGCCTGGATTGTTTTTGGTCTGATTGCAGGTATTATCGCCAAACTGATTATGCCGGGGCGCGATGGCGGTGGATTTATCCTGACCTGTATTCTCGGTATTGTCGGCGCTGTGGTCGGCGGATGGCTGGCAACAATGTTTGGTATCGGCGGTGATGTCAGCGGATTTAATCTCCACAGCTTCCTGGTGGCCGTAGTCGGCGCGATTGTTGTGCTGGGTGTTTTCCGGCTTGTGCGACGAGATTGAGTGAGCGGCCCCCTCTGGGGGCCGTTTCTTTGGAATAGAAAGTTCGTTATGGCGTCGGTTGCGTCTGCTTTTGAGGCTCAGTTGATGCCGTCCCAGCCGGGGCTGGACGCGATGCGGGGACGCTGTCACACGGTTTTTCTTTGGCGCAAATCAGGTCGAGCATTTTTAGCGTTACGCCGTTAGTCCAGCCGAACCCATCCTGCAACGGATATTCACCGCCACCGCCGCCGGTGCCAGTGGTACTCACGTCATACTTTTCAACCAGCTTTTTCTCGCGATCGTAAGTGTGCTGCACGTTGGTGAGGAATCGCCAGGTTACGTCCATGGCGACGTTATCCTGACCGTAATTCTGTAACCCGGCTGCCGCGACCCACTGGAGAGGGGCCCAGCCGTTTGGCGCATCCCATTGCTGACCGCTTTTCACCGAGGTGGTAGCTAGACCGCCGGGCTGCAGCAAATGTGCCTGGGTTGCCGCGGCGACCTTACTGGCGCGATCTTTTGCCGCTGCATTAACATACAGCGGGAACAGGGCGGCGGCAGTGAGTTGGTTACGTACTTTGTGGCTCTTTAGATCGTAGTCGGCATACCAGCCTTCTTTGTCGTTCCACAGGTGCTTTTCGATCCCTTTTTGTCGGGCATTGGCAAAACCGTCATATTGAGCCGCTTTGGCATCATCACCAGCGGCTTTACTGGCGAGGGCGATCATTTTTTCCATTTTGTACATCAGCGCATTGAGATCGACCGGCACAATGCTGGTGGTACGCAGGGTACCTAGCTGGTTGGGGTTATCCATCCAGCGGGAACTAAAGTCCCAGCCGGACGCGGCGGCGGAGCGCAGGTCGCGGTAGATTTCGGTGGCCGGGCGGTTCGGGTTACTTTTAGCGGTGGCGATATCCTCCACCCATGACTCTGGCCGCGGTGTATCGCGGTCATCCCAGTAGCGGTTCAAAATGGTGCCGTCATCCAGCTTGACCACGCGCTTATTTTGCTGACCGGGCTGGAGCGTTTCGACGCCCTCCATCCAGTAGGTGTACTCTTTGAGCATCTGCGGGAGGTATTTTTTTAGCGCATCATCCCCTTCGTGCTGCGCCAGCAGTTCAACCATAAAGGCAAAGAACGGCGGTTGAGAACGGCTCAGATAATAGGTGCGGTTGCCGTTAGGAATGTGTCCCCAGGCATCAATCTCGTAAGCGAAATTTGCCACCATGTCGGAGACCTTGTCCCAGTGATTACTTTCGGCAAGCCCCAGCATGGTGAAATAGCTGTCCCAATAATATATTTCGCGAAAACGCCCGCCTGGCACCACATATGGCTCCGGGAGCGGCAGCAGCGAGTCCCATTTTTCAACGTCTGTTGTTGAGCGGGTTAGCACCGGCCACAGACCATCAATATGCTCGCGCAGCGATTGCCCGGCAGGGGGGACGTATTTCTCACCCTCTTTTGGTAAGGTAAAGTTCACTCCGACAAAATGACGTAAATCGAATCCAGATTGATTCTTTTGCATTCGGTAATCGGCGAGGATCATTAACGGATCGCTATTGGGAACCGCGTCAGCAAAGGTTTTCTGGTCAGGGAACAATTTGGCCGTTTGTACATCGTTAAACAGAGGGCCGAGCAGAATATCAGGTGGTTGCGGTGTCGCTGCTGGCGCGTCCTCCGCATTGACGGTAAAAGAGGTAAAGGCAAAAAGGGTACTGGCAAACGTCAGTTTTATCGCAACAGAAAGCAGCCCGGAATGGCGAATTGCTGGTGTTATCATCGGTTAATCTCCTTAGCGGTGTGCCGAAGCAGCGGCATTTACCATGAGAAAACCTTAGTTCAGGATCGACCGTTGCGCGTGATCGACTCCCCATTTTGCGAATAAACAGACATTTCCCGACGCGCCAGGAAGATGCACACCCTGTTGAGAAAGGGTGTGCTGATGCCATTAACCTGTATGGGTTATCCGATGCGCCACGCAGTCAATAGTGACCGTATCTCCCGTCTTTATACTATCGAGGGTCTCCCCAAGCTGACACATCCAACAAAGTCCCATTTCACGGGCGATAATCGCGGGGTGAGAAGCCTCGCTCCCGGCACGCAGACCGATCCCTTTGATGGTCAGCGGGTCGAGTTGCAACACCGTAGACGGGTAAATGACGTCCGCGACCAGGATTGTCGGGCGGCTGAACGTCGGGATTTGCGCCGTCGCTCCTGTCAAATGCTGCAGCGAACGAGACAGTAAATCTTCAATGTCGATATATCGCGCCTGTAAGTAGGGATCGTCGAGCTGTAAATACTGCTGGCTGAGTTCGCTCAGCACCTGCTGCCAGGCGCAGGCGGCGCTACACTGCTTTTCACGCATTACGTCGCACGCCATATCGAACAGCTCGGGATCGTCCAACAGCGTGTGGTGACCGGAGAAGATCGCGGCGATATCGGCGGAATACTTCTCTTCAGCGAGCGCGGTTAGCTCGCTTAAATCGTTCAGCGTGCTCTGGATGGCGGCCTGTAATCGCTGCTGCTCAGCCTGCAATGACGCTGCGGGCTGCGGGCTTATCTCGGGTGAGAATGGCGTGTAACAAAATACCGTCCCCGTTACCCGTGATGGGACCTGAGTCGCCACGTTTTTCGCCTGCGTTGGTGCGAGCGATTCGCCAAAATTCTCTGCCGCCAACTGTTTGAACGCGGCCAGGGCATCTTCTGCCTGTTCGCCTTTGGCAATCAGGCGCAGCGTGTCGTTACAACGCACCTGCAGCAAGGCTATCTGATTGAGACTATCAGGAACGACGCACTTGCCGTTTTTTTCCAGCCACATGTCGGCGTTAAAGCCAGACAGCGTAGATACCAGCCGTGAGGCCGGGCGAACGTGGATACCGTTGGGGTTTTTCACCACAACGGCAATCGAACGGGCATCTGTGTCGGGTGATAGTTCGGCAGAAGCGGACTTTGCTGCCGAGGGCGAAGGTAAACCCAGTTGCTCACATTTGGCGTCGAGGGCGTGCATGGCATCACGGATGACCTGCTCGATATCAGCACCCGCAGCAGCGCTAACCGTCGCGGCCAGCGTGCCTTCAACCAGCGGGGCGGCGCACAGACGGACTTTCGCGGCGATGTCAGGGTCGAGCAGTTCAAGGGCGGTTTCCGCACTCAGCAACGCGCTGCCGATATCCATCATCACTAACACGTGATCCGTATCGGCCACGGACTCGATGGCTTCCATCACCTTAATCGGATCGGTGCCAATGGGATTCTCAGGATCGTCAATGCCTGCGGCAATAGCGAGTTTACAGCCATCGCCCATTAACATTTGTCGGGCTAACGCGCCGACGCCTTCGCCCAGTTGGGCGCTGTGAGACACAATAACCAGGTTTACCATCGCTTTATCCTTACTCTCTGGACGCCTGAGCCAGCATTTGCATCATAAACATGACGGACGTTGCGCCAGGATCCTGATGGCCAATGCTGCGTTCACCAAGGTAGCTGGCGCGGCCTTTGCGTGCCTGCATGGTGATGGTGCTTTGTGCCGCGGCTTCCGCTTGTTGGCTTGCGGCTTCCAGCGCCGCCTGTACGCTTAGCTTTTGCTCGCAGGACTGACGTAAAGATTCCACCACCGGCAACCAAACGTCGCACATGGTTTTGTCGCCAGGTTCAGCTTTACCACGGCTAATGACACCTTCTGCGCCATCGCGAATCATTTGATACAACTCGTCCAGCGTCAGGCTCTGGTGGGCTTGCGTGACCTGGGCGGCGCGGATGAAAAAGGTACCGAACAGCGGGCCGCTGGCTCCGCCAACGCTGGAGAGCAATACCATGCCGGTATTTTTTAAAATAAAGCCGATGTCTTTATCGGCGATAGACGGCAGTTTTTCGACCACTTTACTAAAGCCACGATGCATGTTCAGACCGTGGTCTGCATCGCCGATTTCCCGGTCCAGCCCGGTGAGAAAATCACTTTCGGTAGTGAATATTTCGCCGCAGCGATAGAGCCAGTTAACAATTTGCGTTCTGGTGAGGGACATCATGAATCTCCTTATTTACCCCAGTTGAGAGCAGGGGTGTGAACCGGTGCATCCCATAAATTCAGCGTTTCGTCATCCACCTGTAACAGGGTGATTGAGAAACCGGTCATATCCAGAGAGGTACAGTAAGAGCCGATCAGGTTGCGCTCAATGACGATCCCCGCATCCTGGCAACGGCTTTCGAGGCGGTTATACACGCCGAAGAGTTCTGACAACGGCGTCGCACCGAGATTATTGACCAGCGCGATGACGCGATCGCCACTTTGCAACGCCCGCTTGCTTTCTTTGCCTTCCTGCCACGCGCCCTGGACGTTGTCCCAATGACGCAGCGTGCGGCTGTAGTTGCCGTTTTCCAGCAGCGTGTCGAACATTTCATCTACGGTTTGGTCGAGAGACGTGAAGGCTCTGCGGTCAATGCCCGGCTCCCCGTGGATACCCACGCCAAACTCCATTTCGTTATCCTGCAGCGTGAACGACGGTTGCCCGGCGGCCGGAACGGTACAGGCGCCAATGGCGATCCCAATGGAGTGTCCTTGGTTATTCAGTTGACGCCCGAGTGCCGCGCAGGCTTCCAGCGAGTCACCGCGTTCGGCTGCCGCACCGACCAGTTTTTCTATCAATACGGTATTCGCCACGCCACGACGACCGGCGGTATACAGACTATCTTTCACCGCGACGTCGTCATCCACCACCATGGTCGTGACTTTAATACCGCTTTCGTGCAGCAACTCGGCGGCGGTTTCGAAGTTAAGAATGTCGCCGGTGTAATTCTTGATGATCAGCAGGACGCCTTCACCGCCGTCAATTTGCATGGCGCATTCGAACATTTTATCCGGCGTAGGTGAGGTAAAAATCTCACCCGGGCAGGCCCCGGCGAGCATGCCCTGCCCAATATAACCGCAGTGCATTGGCTCATGTCCGCTGCCGCCGCCGGAAAGGAGCGCCACTTTGCCCATCACCGGCGCATCTGCGCGAGTGACGTACACCGGGTCCTGATGCAGCGCCAGGGAGGGGTAAGCCTTCGCCAGTCCGGCGAGTTGTTCATTCAGTACGTCTTCAACACGGTTGATCAATTTTTTCATTATTTATGCTCCGCAGACAGTCCTGGATGCTGCCAAAATTCAGCAGCCTCTGATGTAGGGTATCGGTTTGTACAACGCTACGGCGACCGCTCGCTGCCGATAAAGTAATTTTGCACACGGGTATGCAAAAGAAAATTGCTGTTGGTGGTGTTTCAATAAGGAACATTGCTATCTCAATATGTTCCATATTGAAACAAGATGGCGTCAAATTCGCCTAAACTGCGACGTCGGGCATCCTTTTGTTTTACGGTTGGCAAGGGGGCAGGCAGTTTCATCAAGGTGAAGGGCGTGAACGAACAGGAGGCAGATTAAGAAGGCTAAAATCGTGCAGGCAGGTGGTTGATCGCCACCAGTTTTCCTTGCTCAAGTTCGATATATCCCCCTTTTTTTAAGGCCGCGAGCATTTTCATCACGCTACTGCGTGAAAGGTGCGTCCTGTCCAGAATGTACTGGTAGGCGGCAATCTGCTGGCGAATGTTGTCTGATTCTTTGGCCAGAGCCTGTAGTTGATAGCACAGCACATCATAAGTGGTGGGGGCCGCGACCATCTCATTTTGAATAAACAGTTTATTTGTCACGATGATCATATGCCGGGCCATGATCTCCCAAAGCTGTTTTGCTTCAATGCGTGCCATAACGGTTTCCAGTGGGACAGTCGCAACTTCGCATTCCTCAAGGGCGCGGAGCAATAGTTTCTCTGATAATGCGCTGGTGAAGCCGAGAGACACCGGCGCAGAGGCGATGCCTAAAGCCAGATTATTCTCCAGGTTTTCAATACTTACCGTACCCTGGCGGATAAACTGACACAGATGTTCTCCAGAATGGATAAATACGAAGCGGCTACCTTTGGGGTAGCGCCTGAACTCGCATTCTTCTGCCAATTGTCGCAGCAACTCCGGAGCATAAGGCGAGGGTTGTTTGAGCAGGTTTATCGGCGATTCATGAGGCATAATGGGGTTATCCCGCATAGATTTTCATTCGTTTACGTTGTGCAGCATAGCGTACGGTTAATACTTCAGGGGAATATTTTGCTGTATTTGTTTCAATACGCCGCGCTCGGTAACGATATAGCCGCCTTTTTTTAATTCGGCCAGAATTTTCATGATACTGCTCCGTGACAGAAACGTGCGGCTCTGAATATAGTTTGCGGCGGTAATGTGCTGCCGAAACTCGTCAGATTCGCGCATCAACTCATAAAGCTGTGAGCGAATAACATCGTAAGATGTTGGGGCGGAAATGCGAGTGCAATGGTCATAAACACGCCCGGCCGTATAAATGAGTAACATGGACAGGCTCTCCCACAGATCCTCATCGGCAATAATCTCATTAGCTGTTTCCAGAGGAATGGCTGCAACGGTTGAGCACTCTTCACACCGCATAAAGAGATATTCCGATTCTGCAAGCTGATTGCTTAGTCCGAAGATAAATGGCGCGACTTCAGAATTGAGCATAAAGCCGTCGCGTTGCCTGAAGATGGCAATCGTGCCATTCAATAGCAAATAACATTGATGAGAATTATTGCTCTTGTAGTTAATTATTTGTCTGTATTTTGTTTCATAAATGTTGGTGCTTGGCTTTAGCTTTTCAATAATATTTATTATGTGTTCCACCGGCTTTATCGGTAAGGCTTGATACATACTTGATTCAATGATTATTTTTGTTTCAGGCATGAGTCGCCCTCCTCAATAAATATGCTGCTAAAAACAACATAAGATGTTGTTGGTTTTAATAATTATGGTAATGAGAGGAAGATAATGGAATCCATCGCACGGTGTAAAATTACACCGAAAAATAACTTGAGCAAATACGTGTATCTATATCAAAATTGTCCATAAGCAGAAGAGCAATAGCATCTAATAAGGATCGGTTTTACTTACATGGAGCCTAATTCCATCCTTGCTAATTTGCGCTGATTGTTATTTCTCGCAATACTTTCAAAGTGATGGCAATAATAAAGTTATGAGGCGTTATTTGCATCAGGGTAAATAACGATGCAGCACTATAAATAAAAGTTAAGGAAAGCAATTATGAAAAAGAATGTGATAGCGAAGACGTTGTCTGCTGCGGCCATTCTCATGGCCTCAAACGCAATGGCCTATGATGGTACGGTTATTTTTAATGGTGAAATCCTCGATTCGGCCTGTACCGTTGATATTGGTGGTAGTAATACGTTGATGGTCGATCTGGGACGTGTCGCTAAAACAGCATTCGTCAGTACTGGCGATGAAGCATCCACCACAAAATTTACGCTACGGCTGAAAGATTGCCCGGCCAGCGTGGCCGCAGCAAAGGTGAAATTTGACGGTGCGCATGACGGTAATGACAGTAGCTTGTTGGCCATCACACAAGGTTCCGGGTCGGCAGGCGGTGTGGCAATACGTCTTAAGACGGCAGACAGTGTGAACTTAGGACTTAATCAGGACAACGGTTATACCTACATGTTATCCAGTACCGTGGATAATAATCTGGATTTCTATGCCGCCTATGTGGCAACCGCTGTGCCTGTTCTTCCTGGCGCGGCTAACGCGGTGGCTAATTTCACTGTTAACTACAACTGATTTACCTGTGCAGTTTTAAGGGCCGGCAAACGGCCCTTTCAGAGGTTTATGATGAGAGTATTACGTTTTTGCATGTTGCCCCTGGTTGCTGTGGCGATCGGTATTACTACTGCGCATGCGGGTGTCTCAATTGGTGGTACCCGAGTCATTTACGATGGCGGAAAGAAAGAGGCTTCGCTGAGCGTTAATAATCCTGATGCGGTTCCTTACTTAATTCAATCTTGGATTGAAACGCAAAGCAATGACGGGGCGAAAGCACCGTTTATCATTACTCCACCGCTTTATCGTTTGGATAAAGGGCTGCGAAACGTAATGCGCATTATTCGCGCAGGTAATTTGCCAGAAGATAAAGAATCTCTGTTCTGGCTCAATATTAAATCGATACCGTCGGCAGAGCGTAAAGATAATACATTACAAATAGCTATCAAAACGCGAATAAAACTGATCTACAGGCCGGTCGGATTAAGCCAGTCAACACCAGATGCGCAGGTAGAAAAACTACGCTGGAAATCTGACGGTAAATTTATTCAGGTGACGAACTCATCCTCATACTTTATTAATTTTAATGAAATTACCGTGGCAGGTAAAAGAATCGAAGACGTCACGTTTGTCGCGCCCGGACGCAGCGCGAGTTTCGCACTACCGACAGGTATTACCGGTGGAGCAATAACCTACAGAATTATTAATGATTACGGCGGGATAAGTGAGGCGTATCACGCCTCACTCTAAAACGCAGTCCGGACGGGAAGATTATGTCAATGATGATAGCCAAAATGATAACTAATCCGCCTCCGGTCCGATTGCTGCTGTTTATTTTATTAACCGTCGCCAATGTACTGAATGAAGTAATCGGTCGTGATTACTTTAACCCTGCGTTACTGGAGCGTACAGGATCCACAAATGGCGATGTTGATCTTTCCGGCTTTGAGACAGGACAACAGGCGGAAGGAACATATCATGTTGATATTCTTCTCAATGGAGAGAATGTTGATACCCGCGATGTAGTGTTTACCAGACGGGAAGGGGGAATGCTGGAACCGTGCCTTTCAACAGAGTTGTTGGTGGGCTACGGTGTGAAGACAGCGCTATATCCAGGGCTTGTCGGGAACGAGAATTGCGCTGATCTGTCCGCTATTCCTCAGGCTTCCAGCGAACTGTTATTTTCTTCCCAGAAGTTGTTATTGAGTATTCCGCAGGCCGCGCTTTCTTCACCGGCGCGCGGTTATGTTGCGCCAGAACAGTGGGATGAAGGTATTACAGCCATGATGCTCAATTACAGTCTCAGTGGGGATAACAGCCGGACAAAGGACACAGGAAACAACAGCAACAGTCAGTACGTTAACCTGCGTCCGGGAATTAACTATGGCCCATGGCGGTTACGTAACTACAGCACCTGGAATAAAGACAGCCAGGGAAATGCGCACTGGGACACCGTCTATAGCTACGTGCAGCGCAATATTATTCCGCTGAAAGCGCAACTGGTACTGGGCGACAGCTCTTCGCCAGCCGATGTTTTTGACAGCATTCCTTTTCGCGGCGGCCAGATTGCCTCTGATGATGAGATGATCCCGGATTCGCTGAAAGGCTATGCGCCGGTGGTGCGAGGAATCGCCCGAACAAACGCGCAGGTGATCATTCGACAAAATGGTTATCAAATTTACCAAAACTACGTCTCTCCGGGGGCGTTTGAAATAACCGACATGTACCCGACCGGAGGCGCGGGCGATCTTGACGTGAGTATCAAAGAAGCCGACGGTAGTGAACAACATTTTACCGTTCCGTTTGCTTCATTGCCCGTGCTGCAACGAGAAGGGCGTCTCAAATATGCCTTGACTGCCGGACGTTATCGCTCATATGACAGTCGGGTTGAGCAGACATCCTTTGTTCAGGGAACGCTGATTTATGGTTTGCCGGCAGGATTCACGGCTTATGGCGGCGTCCAGGGGGCAGATAATTATCGTTCTGTTGCAACAGGTATTGGGAAAAATCTTGGCGTGGTGGGGGCGGTGTCGGCTGATGTTAGCCAGTCCTGGTCCCAGCCACAGAATACGGGGCAACAGCAGGGACAATCCTGGCGCATTCGTTACAGCAAAAACAGCGTGGTAACCGGGACAAACTTTTCGATTGCCGGATATCGTTATTCAACGGCTGGCTATTCCGGGATGCAAGACACGTTTGATTCTTATGGGGCCGGCAGTTCATCGATAGAGAAACGCCGTAATCGCATGGAGGCGACCATCAACCAGTCTCTGGGGGCGTCAGGCGGCTCTCTTTCGCTCAGCGCGGTGCGGGAAGATTACTGGCATTACGCAAAACCATTGCAGTCATGGAGCCTGAGTTATAACAACACCTGGCACGGAATAAGCTATGGGATTAGCTGGATGCAGAGTAAAAATGGTTATTCGGGCAGTAATGCTCGCTACGACAGCGAGAGTTTGCTGGCACTGAACATTAGCCTTCCACTGGAACGCTTTTTGACCAACTCCTGGGCCAGCTATAGCATGAATACCAGCCGTAACAGTGGGACAACGCACAGCGTCGGCTTGAGCGGGATGGCGCTGGAGGGAAATGCTCTGAACTGGAGTATTCGGCAGGGTTATGGTTCCGAGGATGCGGGTTATACCGGCAGCCTGAACGCTGATTATAAAGGCGGGTACGCGGAAGTCAGCGGGGGTTACAGTTACGATAGCAATCTGCAACGGGTGAATTATTCGCTAGCGGGGGGCGTGCTCGCCCACGCCGATGGTGTCACATTTTCACAGCCATTGGGTGAAACCAACGTCTTGATTAAAGCGCCGGGCGCTGCGAATGTCGGTATAAAAAACCAAAGTGGCGTACGCACTGATTTTCGTGGATACACCGTTGTCAGTAACGTCTCTCCCTATCGCAAAAATGATATCGGACTGGAGACGACAACTATAGCGGATGACGTTGAGCTGGAACTGACCAATAAAATCGTGGTGCCGACCCGTGGCGCGGTGGTTCGCACAGATTTTGTGGCCAACGTAGGATTGCGCGCATTGCTCACGTTACGCCGTGATAACGGAAAGCCTGTCCCATTTGGTGCGATGGTGACGGTCAGAGGTGTTCAGGGGCAAAGCTTCATTGTAGGGGATGATGGCCAGGTTTATTTAAGCGGCATGCAGTCACAAAACGTACTGGACGTTGTCTGGGGCAATGACAACCAACAACACTGTACGGCTAAATATACTCTGAACAGCGAAGAAAATTATCGTGGTATTACCGTGACTGACAGTCTGTGTCGGTAACTCACTTTATTTATTGAGTCTATTAAGATGAACCGAATTTACGTTCTCTGTATTTTATTATTTCTCCCCGGTTTGAGCTATGCCGATAATTGTTCCGTCAATGCGACGCTATTTGGCACAGTTACCATGGGGAATATTATTGTGCAACGCGATGCGCCGGTAGGTAGCGAAATTGCGCGTGCCAGACTTTCCGGGTATGCAAAGCTTGAAGTGGATGCTTCCGACAGGCCAACGTCATGCAGTGGCGGTTATACGTTTAATTATTTATCGGCAACGAACTCGCCAATAAATAATGTATTTAACACTAACCTCGATGGTGTGGGAATTCGTGTATCAGTTTTACCTGGTAGTTTTGTGCTGCCATCCAACGGTACGGCTTACGTTTATAATCTCGGTTTTTACGATGTAATGTTAATTAAAACCGGGAAAATAACCCCTGGGTATTTAACGCCGGGAGTAATAATGCAGGGATGGTTCGTCACACCAGATAATTATTTTACACAAATTTCCCTGGATGCAAATACGCAGGTAACGGTATTAGCATGCTCTGTTTCCAGCCAGACGCTGAATTTTAACCTTGGCGACATTAATGCCAGTGAATTCTCTAACCAATCGGGGTTTAACCCGCCGCGTAGCGATAGCCAGAACCTTGGACTTAACTGCGATGCGTCCGCCAACATTAACGTGGAACTCATGGGTACGCAGAACCCCGATGTGACAGGCGATACGAGCGTGTTGGCGCTGAACGGTCAGGGAACGCAGGGAACTGCAGACGGGGTAGGAATACAAATGCTTTATAACAACGTTCCGTTGCAACTGAATAATCGCATTGTATTGAAGCGTTCAACTGGCGGGCAGGAAACGTTGCCGCTGATAGCGCGTTACTACCAGACTAAGCCGGTCGTCAGACCGGGAAGCGCCAATGCAACCGCGACGTTGAATATTACTTACCAATAACAGGGAATAAATAATGTTACCTGGAAAAAGGACGGCCATAGTGATGGTGCTCGCATCACCTGTATGGGGGATGGGTGATCCTGTGACGCTCAACATCAACGGCAATGTCAAAACCGCGCCCTGTCAGGTGAGCAGCGACAGTGTGACCAAAACTGTTGATTTAACGCCCGGGCAATCTGTCACCGCTTCATCGTTATACACCGCGGGTTCGACCACGCCGTGGGTCGCTTTTGAATTAAGTGTTGAACAGTGTCCTGCCGGGACAAGCCGTGTAACGGTATTATTTAACGGTAATGCCGATAGCGACCATCCCAATGATATGTACCGGAATATCGGTACCGCCTCACCCGTAGCAATCCAGGTACAGGCGAGCGATGGTGTGCCCCTTGGCAACGGAAAATCATTAACCGCAAATATTTCCAATCAGCGCTATACATGGCGTTTGCGCGCCAGAATCTATAGTGAGCAAGGGCTGGTAACGCCTGGAACCATCAATTCTGCGATTACTATTTCTATGACCTACCAATAAACTAAAGCAGGCGCCTTAATGAACATCAGCATCCGCTGTGATGACAATATGTATAAATTGGGATTGATCGCATTACTAAGAGAAATATTTTCACTGGAAATGGCCCAGCAAACTCTGAGCATTCAGAATTTTGAATCTAAAAATAGGGCAACTGATGATGTGATGATTTTAATGCTCAGCCCCGGTGAACATTATCTTTGCCATTCAGAATTCTTTACCCGATCTCCAGGGCTTATTGTGGGTTTAATTGACAGGGAGCATATTCCTGCGCGTGGCGAAGTGCCTTCATGTATCAACCATATCGTTTTTATTCCTCACGATACTCCGGCCAGTCAAATGGGGACGGTGATTAAACATCACTGGTCCTTAGCGAAAAATGCAAATTTAACCAATAAGGGGCGCTCTTGCTTAGGTTGCCCACATAAAACATTCACAGCGCAGCAGCATCAGTTAATTCGTTTATTATTGTCAGGGCTCACGTCAAAGCAAATTGGTTTGCATATGCATATTTGTCAGAAAACGGTGCTGGCACACCGTCGAGCCTTAATGAACAAATTTAGGTTGAGGTCGGATTGCGAATTATTACAATTCCTCATCGCTGCACAGGAAAAGAGGGTTTTCAGCGCAGAGAAACCCGCAGCGAGTGAAGAAACAATAGCTCGGCCAGTTGCACCTGGTGCAGAATTGTACATGATCCCGGTGAGCTGCAGATAGAAAGCCACCTGCTTCGCAAGTGGCTTATGCTCAAGGTTACTTAGGGGGGCTTAGCCCGGATAAATTCCGCGATCTTTACGTGCCAGCAAAATACGCTCACAGGCGACAATATAGGCGGCGGTACGCAGAGAGCAGGATTTCTCAGCGGCTTTTTCCCACACGTGCACCATCGCATCGGTCATGATTTTATCCATGCGTTGGTTGATCTCTTCTTCGCTCCAGAAGAAGCTTGCCATGTCCTGAACCCATTCGAAGTAGCTGACTGTAACGCCGCCGGCGTTACAAACTACGTCAGGAACAACCACAATACCGCGGCTTGCCAGAACGTCGTCGGCATCCGGATAGGTTGGACCGTTGGCGCCTTCGAGTATCAGTTTACAGGTCAGCGTTTCAGCGCGGTGACGGGTGATCTGACCTTCGAGCGCGGCAGGGATCAGAATGTCCATCTCCAGGCTCCAGAAAGCCTCGCTGGCGATGGTTTCAGCCCCCGGGAAACCAGCAATCTGTTTGTGCTCCAGTTGCCAGGCTGACAGCGCGGACATGTCGATGCCGGTAGCGTTAAACAGCGTCGCGGTGTGATCCTGAATAGCGACTACGCGTGCACCAGCTGCCGCGAAAAGACGGGCGGCTTCACTGCCGACGTTACCAAAACCTTGCACCGCGACGCGAGCGCCTTCAACGTCGATATTGGCACGACGAGCCACTTCCAGACCGCTGACAAAAACGCCGCGACCGGTGGCTTTATCACGGCCTAACGAGCCGCCGAGGTGAATAGGTTTACCGGTGACCACGCTGGTCACGGTGGTGCCGTGGTTCATGGAATAGGTATCCATCATCCAGGCCATCACTTTACCGTTTGTACCCACATCCGGCGCTGGGATGTCTTTCTGTGGTCCAATAATAATGCCGATTTCGCTGGTATAACGACGGGTCAAACGCTCCAGTTCGCCTTCAGACAGTGAGAACGGATCGACGCGCACACCACCTTTGGCACCGCCGTACGGCAGATTCAATGCTGCGCATTTGATGGTCATCCATGCGGACAGGGCCATCACTTCATTAAGATCAACATCAGGATGAAAACGCACACCGCCTTTGCCCGGACCACGGGAAAGGTTATGTTGCACGCGATACCCTTCAAAATGACGGATAGTCCCGTCATCCATTTGTACCGGGATATCGACAATCAACGCGCGTTTTGGGTGACGCAGGGTATCCACCCAATGGGAAAGTTCGCCCAGGTAAGGGGCCACACGCTCGATTTGTTGCAGGTAGGTATTCCAGGCAGATGTGCTGCTATCTGAAGCGTAAGATAACTTATCCATGATAAACCTTAGTTATAAAAGTAATATGTTCTTAATTTGGCCGTGGTATACAGTGAATCTCACCATATACACCTAAATTTAACATTTTTTTCATGGAGTAGCCCCCCCAGCCAACGCAGCTTATCGGCATGGATAGTATGGGCTTTAGTTGAAAGATGAATAACTATGCTTGTTTTGTGCTGTCTTTATGACTTTTTGCGAGGCTGGAGTGATTTAATATGCGCATTTTGCAAAAAACACATTTTGTCAGATTTATGACGCACCTCTAAAAGTAAACAATATGATAATAAAATGTGTTTGCTTTATTGCATTAAGCTGGGCATCTGTCGGCTTAAGGCCCGTGGAAAATAACTTTGTATCCCTGCTCATTCCAGTGTTGCAGCAGTTCATTTTGTCGTCTGGTTGGCGCCGTACCGGTCCAGACGAAAAGCGTTTGCCCGGGGAATAGCTCAGGACGTGGTGTTTCAATAGGCTCTGCAAGAATGGCGATATGCCACCCGGATTGCGATAAGCGCCAGGCCTCAAGCCATAAACGGGTTCTGTCTTCAACATCCCAGGCCATCAGAATGGCATCTTTCCCTGACTTGCGACGCGTTTCTGACAGAAGTACCGCAACATATTCGATCAGCGCGCCGTCAAGCATGCTGTTCATTATGCGAGAGGTATTATGATCAAGTATGAGTCGCTGGCGTACAGGAAGATAGACTCGGTCAATCAACGCATCGACCGGATACGCGCGGCCAAGAGAGAGCATTTTGGCCCGCAGCTTCGGCGGATTGGCCATCCGCAGAATGCTCATCATCTCTTCCTGCAATTGATTCCAGTCATCATCAGTTTCGCGGGTACTGGTTTCCAGTAATGCTTTCACTTTCCCGACAGGCGTACCATTGCTAATCCAACGTTTGATTTCTTCAATACGTTGAATATCCTCTTCATCAAAGAGTCGGTGTCCGCCTTCGCTTCGTTGAGGTTTGAGTAAACCGTAGCGTCGTTGCCATGCCCGAAGGGTTACAGGATTTATCCCGCAACGTTCTGCGACGTCGCCGATGCTGTAATAAGCCATAGTTCCCCCAAACACTCCTGATTCTCCGTCACCGATATGCGGTTCCTGTTACTTTGTACAACATGCATCAAATTGTACAAAACATACAGAGCATTCTAGCAAAATTAAGATTTACTTTACTATCACGCGTGAGAATATTGCTGGCTTTAACCTCAGAAAAGGGGGGAGGTAATAAACGTCTTTCATAATCCATTGAATATTAATGATTTATTGTGTGGCTATTTATTTTCTCTCAGGCCATGCCACAGAAGGGGTACCGTTCAGCAAGGCTGCTGCAAATAAGTTACCCTGGAAAAGCTCGATCCCAGCGGATTCAAGCCACATCCATTCTTCGGGTTTTTCAATGCCAACGGCTGAAAGCTGAATCTCAAGTGAAGTACAGCATTTAATGATCGCCTGAATGATAGCCTGTCTTGGGCCACTTTTATGGACATCAGCAATGAGTTCTCGACTGATCTTTATTCTGTCCGGCTGGAAACGAGACAGAAGTAAAAGCCCAGCATAACCCGCGCCAAAATGATCAACTGCCACACAAATCCCTGCCGCTTTAAGTGATTTTACCGCCTGTGCAAAAGCATCAAAGCGGGAGATGACTTCGCTCTCGGTAAATTCCACGATGATTTGTTCAGGGACCAGACCATTTGCGGCTATTTCATGAATCAGAAAGTTAACAGCGTCGGGTCTGTTCACCAGCGTCATGGGTAACAGATTGACTGACAACATTTTTTCACCAAGATTCAGAGCGCTGGCCATGGCAAATGCCGTCTTTTTACTTTCCAGATCCGTGGTGTACATCTCTTCCGTGCTTAATTTGTCAAAGTACGCTGCCGGAGTTTCCCCATCTTTACCACGAATAAGCGCTTCCAGAGCGATAACGCGTTGTGACATAGGGTCGATAATTGGTTGAAAGGCAAAGGTGTAGTCGGTATTTGACGTGAGCTCTGCTTCATTAAGGGTTGTACAACTTTTATCGGTAATAAAATCCCAGAAATCGGCAGCAGGGATTTCAAAATAAGTCGATTTTTCTGTTGCCAGTACGAATGTCCGGAAAAACTGCAATGCCCGGTCATCATAGGTGAGCTGGAATTTTGACGTCCCCTGATTCAGTACAGCTTGTAAGACCTCAGCCCGTTCATGTTTTTGCAAATCAAATAACTCCATCCCGACCTTCCCGAACCGGCGCGCAGGGGCATAATCGCACATCAGCTCGACAATATTGTAGTGCCGTGAGTCGTTACAGATACAACGATAAATCTCCTTCACTTGCTCCTCTGGGCCTTCGAGCAGCTGGAAAAAATGCTGACCGTTAAAGAGCAAGATCCCTGTAACATCAGAGCGCCTGTTTTTCAGATTTGCGGCCATCACCATATCCTCAATCGCACAGAGGGGGGCGTCATCACGTAGATGGCTACGGTAAATAATGGTCGTGAGCATGGACAGTCCGGGATTAAGGGATGAGGTGAGGTAAGGACAGTATCAGACAAACGCGGTTATGTCCTGATTTTCAATACATTATTTTAACCATAAATTTACACGCGTAAGGCTATACAGACGCCGTAACCGCTCCCGGGAAACAAAGGCTGTACAGTACCTGGAGGTGTTGTACTTTTTATTTTCACTCTAATTCATTGAAAAATATCATATAGCACTTTATGTTAAAATTTGCTTTATCTTCGTGTACACATTTTTGGTACAACTTTGCTACTGTTATAAAACTTAATACTCATCAGCATTTTGTTACAGGAGCAACATATGCAGCAGCACAGAGTTCTCACTGATTCCGCAAACGCAATTTCTCGTTACTTTGCAAAAGCGCATCTTCCTACACAGCAGGAAACATTGGGAGAAATCGTCACTGAGATACTAAAAGATGGACGCAACCTGAGCCGAAAGTCACTCTGTGCCAAGCTTTTGAACCGTCTTGAAAAAGCATCTGGTGAGGACGAACAGAAGCATTACAATGCCCTAATCGGCCTGCTCTTCGAATAAAGGGGCACCCTAAAACATATAAATGGGGAAAGTAGTGAAGTAGTTATGAAGAAAACTGACCATGAACGCTTGAAACACGAAATTACAGGTTTAGCTGTTATACAGATTTTGCGCATGAACACGGTAATATCATTACCCGCATTGATTAAGCAATTACGTCTTATGAAGGCGAGTGAAGTGGATGCCGGGCGTAGACATCTTATTGACAGCATAATTCATGATTTCACAGATTCTAATCCGGCAAGGATGAACCCCAAACCGGAAAGAACTGTTGATGAGAGTGTATTCAGTGGCAGTAAAAAGCCTAAATTACATTAGAGACCATTTTCCATACTATACAAGCGAGGTGACTATGCTTCAGGAAATGAATGTTCACAGAGCAATTGCAGATAAGGCTTTGTCGAGTTACTTCCGTAATGCCGGTGAGCTATTAGCAGATGAATCCGTTGTATTGGGGCAGGCAGTAACAAATGTGATTTTAGCTGGCGATAATGTTAATAATAAAAACATCATTTTAAGCCTAATAGCTTCACTGGAATCGACAACAGATGTTGTTCAGGCTGATATCATCAGAAAAACACTGGAAATAGTGTTGCGCTATACAGCTGACGACGTCTAATAAAATTATTATATAATCATGAAGCTCCAGCATCCATAGTATGTGCTGAGTATTTGTATACTTTGAATTAAGACTACACATAGCATCTTCTCATTCTTAGACTACATTATTATGGGCTTGATATGATTAATTCAATTCCGGAGAATTATATTTTCCAGTGCGCTTTATACAAGAATTTAGAGCGTAATGTGATGTTAAAAATGGGTTATGTCAGTGATGACGTTCTTGTTCAGGCGCTCAGTGCACAGCTGAAGAATGAGAAGAATGCTATATTAACCGATCTTTATATGCAGATTATGAGTCACTTTCAACCAGCTATTCGTTCTGAACCCCGTCAGGTTAATTGTGATTTTTTAGAGGTCATAAATGATGAATACAGTTCAGGAACACGCCAGACAAGCACACTTGTGGATTGATGATGTTTTTATCAGGCAAGGTCTGGAGAATATTCTCGCTGATATAGAGTATAAAGATAAGAATGTACGTCTTGTTTTCTTTACGATCAACTACTTCAACACTGTAAAAAAACAAAACTATGATCTCAGGACGCATCGGCTGGTGCTTCTGATTGATGGTCATCTGTATCAGTACCTCAATGAACTTTCATTCTACAGGCTTCCTGTAGACAGTGGCGTAGCCTCAATCAAAAAATTTATCGCTGAAATTATCAGCATTGATACTGAACACGACCAGCAAGCTGAAATAAATATCGTCCTGACTGAACGGGATAAATACATCTTAACGCAATTAGGGGAAGGGCGGACTATTTCTGAAATTTCTGGCTTGCTGAACCTGCACTTAAAAACGATTTACCTGAGTAGGCAAAATCTGATCAAGAAACTTGGTTGTTCGGGGTTGATTGATTTTCAAGGAATACTGCAAACCCCAATATTCAGGCACTGGCTGGAACATGCCTGAGTAAATTACAGGGTGTGGATTTAAAAAAAAGGCTAAAATGAAAAATCCACGCCGAGGCGTGGATTTTGAAATCTCATTGTTAAACGCGTCTAGACGTTGAGCCGTGATTTTAATTATATTTTATTGATATTTAATTTTTTATTAAAAAAATTTATCTTCAGCATACTCATTTTTGTACTCATTTTGGAGTTGGCTTGCTTTCGTAATGAGAAGGTCGTAGGTTCGACTCCTATTATCGCACCAATCAAGCATCTCTCAAAGTCTACTACAGTTCACTGAAAAACCTTATAATCAGCATCTTCCAGTTCTCGCTTGTATTCTGACGTCTACTGACACCCTCAAAAATCTACATGCATATGGGGGTAAGTTTGGGGTTGATGCTTGACGTCAGCTTTGGGTTAATGCTGCTAGTTAGTTGAGGATTGATACTGCTCGTGAGGGTTGGATTGAGGCTCGACATCAAACTGGGGTTACGACTATTTGGAATTCTCATAGTGTCTCCGTGACGACTGATAAATTTCAGAGTAGCCTAACGCTTATTTTAACGGCAGCCCATATTTAACCACGTGTTAACCCCCTGAACAAGCTAGTCCAACTTTAAGTAATTATAATTAAATTCACCTGTATAAAGAATGTCTGCTATTGGCACTAAACGGGCTAAAGCAGACTGATTTGATGAGATAAGGGTATAGATGAATTCTCCATACCCTTGAACGATTACTTCCCAGTTGATTTGCTTGGTTTCAGTCCTGGGGTATTGCCGGGTGTATCCTTATTATCACGTCTGCGTTGATCGGGTTTTCCTGTTGATTTTGCAATTGGTTTTGGACCAGGTTTAAGCCCCATAATCATACTCCTTAGCCATGTCAGAGGTTATTCCTTAGTGTGGATATAAGGGGAGCGGTAAGAATTATCAAGCTTGGATGGGCGGTGAAAAGTGACTGCTTGACTATTATGTGAGCAATGTCAGCTTTTAACACATAGCGGCCAGCCCATTACTGAAGTTAGCCAAAAATGAGTCGCGATGAGCCCTCAATAATGAGGGCCACCTCGGAGATTGTTAGGCTGATTTCGCCAATTGCCGATGCAGGACCTGCAGACTAGTTCCCGCCCCAGCCCATGCAGTAGCCGAGCCGACCACATACAAGTTTTGCTTGGCGCGTGAGACGGCTACATTGATTATGTTTGGCGGGCTGGCCGCCCACTGACGCGCCCTTTGCTGACTCGCTTTCGGCGCACCCAGCAACAGGATTACCGTGTCCGCTTCTCGACCCTGGAACGTGTGGATCGTGCCTACACGATCACGGCACCACTCATCCAATTTTGCGCCGAACGCCCGCAGCAGATCGGTCTCTCTGTCGAGACGCCGACGCATGTTCTGCTCTACGATCTTGAATGGTGTAATGATAAATACGTCCGGATTTGTAATGCCCGATGCTGCAAGCTCTTTGAGCATTCGTACAACCGCTTCGCCCTCGTCGGGGCACCATTTCGTTTCAGCATCGCCATTGATATCCACCCAGCGAGATCTCCCCAAAGCCGAGCCGATAGATCCTGGGCTTTTAGGCCCGACAGCATGGACCATCTGCCCGGCATAGGCGATGGAGTTAGAAACATCGAACATTGGGTTCTGGCAACGCCTGTGAACGAGGAGTGGCAGCCCGACGTCTCGATCGCCTACGTCCATGACGAAAGTGGATTTGAAGCGCGATGCCTGATCAGCAAGGGTCTGCGTAGATGCTGCGGGGGCAGACCATTCGATCTGGTCAATGTTGAAGAACTTGCAGATTTCGGCGTTCAGCTTTTCAGGAAGTGAAACTACAGGTGGGATTTGCAACGGGTCACCTACCACGATGGAGCGCTTTGCCCGCATGATAGCTCCAACTGCTGCCTGAGGAACTGCCTGGCCCGCTTCATCTACAAGAAGCCAGCCAATGCTCTCTGGTGGCAGATCCCCGAACATCGTCCGAACAGAGGCGAATGTCGTGGACACGGTAGGCACAACCATGAAAAGGCTCGACCAAAGATCGGGGAGAAGTTCACGGTGAGCGGATGACAGGAAGGCACCAGCCACCATGCCCGACATCAATAGCCCAAGGTTGTGTTGCAAGCGGCTGGCCGAAGCATCGATGAACGTTTTATGCACAGTCAGGGCAGCGGCGAAAAGATCCTCCCGCAGGCGATGAACCTCATCGGGAAGCCATGGTGCAGTGAGGTGGATAGCCTCGTGCTCGCGCTCGAAGAACCTCTCATCAACGACCCTGTCTCCCATACGGTTTCGTGCCTGTGCCTCGGTTGCCTTCAATTTCGAGACAGCCTGACATTTGCTGGAAATTTCCTGGTCGAGTTGCTGTAACTGGGACTTAGTATTGCTCCACTCAGCCCTTGCAAGCTCCAGGGCACCGTCCGTCCCCTGCGCCCGTATGACTGATTGCTGCAAGGTCGCCGAGAGCTTCTGCAGTGTCGATCTCCACGACTTCCAGGCCGCAGTCGCAAACAAACGGGAGAAGAAACCTGGACGGCAAGCAAGATGGCTGTCGAGCATGATCTTGTCCTGCTCGATCTGCGATTTTGCCTTCTCATGCTCTCGTTGGCAGGATTCAGCAGTCTTGTGTGCCTCTTCGACGGCTTCATTCAGACTCGGTCGACGCTGTTGAGCCCTTTGAAGTTCGGTGATCGCTCCCTTGAGCGCTTGGATATCCCGTCGCATCCCTTCTATGCTGGCGATTTCGGCGTCTACCGTTTCCTTGAGTTTAAGAAATGCGGTTCGCGCTTTCAGCCAGGCTGCAGCAGCATCCGCTTCGTTGGTGCTGGGCCGCTCATTGACAACCACGCTGGGCATTACGCGATCGATGATTTCGCCTGTTCGTTCGTCCTTGATCTCACGCATGACATTTATGCCGCGAGCTGCTTTCAGGTAGGTAAGGAAACCACCGTCTTCATTCCACCAGAAACCTTGCTGAAACGCGCCTCGGTTGCTGCTCTTGCCGAGAGCTGCGGCGATCAGCCCCCAGGTTTCGACAGTGTCGGAGGGGATGTCCCCCTCGGCCTCGGCTTCGAAATAGCCGGCGCGTTTGGGATTCGCAATCAGGTCGCTGATGGACCGGAAGTAGGCGATCTGTTCATGGCGACCATTGGCTTCCTTGAGAGGAAGCTCTTTACTGACGTTCTCGACCGCTTTGTTATTGGAGGACGCTACAACGATCTCATAGCCTTTTAAGGATGCATGTAACTTGTAGAAGTGCAGGAATGCATTGGAGCCGAATGCCAGCTTCTCGCCTGTTGTGGAAAAGGCATCCTGCGGTTTATTGAAGCCGCACATCGCCGTGGCCCGATCAAGAATGCACCCAACGACAATATCTCGCAGAAGAGTGGTCTTTCCGGTTCCCGGAGGCCCATTGACGCCGATGATACCTGGAGCATCATTCAGCTCAGCACGCGCCGCATTCACGGCAGCCTGTTGAAGTAGCACCAGTGGATGGCCGCCTTTCGAAGGCCAACGAGCCTGCGGCATGAGCGACGGGGCGACGAATGGCTCAACTGCGGAAATGGGCGATAGCACGTCGATTTTCTGTTCAGGCCTGCCAATTCCCATGTAGCGGCGCAAACCGGCTCCGGCTTTGCCCGTCTCGAGCAATTTGGTTGCTTCACCGAGATCTTCAAGATAGAAGGAATTCAGTAACGAAGGTTCAGGCAGCGCCTTGGCCTTGAAATGATGAAACACCTTAATCGCGAATGTGGGTGGCTCAACCAAATGCTCCGGTAAACTGAACTGCGATACAAGCCATTTATAAGCGTTATGAACAACATTCAGATCGATCGGTATGGGTTCTCCATCCTCGTTGTGGCGGCGAACTATTCGATCCAGATGCTCGATAATGCGCGGCTCAACATTCGGCCAATTCCCTAAGCTTCCAAGCTTCAGATCGAGAGCCGGCTTGAGTGCCCAGGCAAAACTGGAAACGGCAACGCCTTTGTCCTCAAGCACATAGCCTTCTTTGTCGATCAGGATCGAGCCGATGGCCGCTTTCTTACCGTCCGGGCGTGAATGCTCCTCATCCTCGCCAAAGACCTTGACCAGCTCGTCCGTCGCCTTGTCGAGGGCGATAGAGCCGAGGACGACCTCGAAATAAAGCTTATAACTGGGCTTGCTGCGGGCATTTGGTCCCCATGGAATACCTCGCTCCAATAGAGCAACCCTGGAGCGGTCGCCGGTTGCCATATCCTTTGGGCGTTTATAACCTTGAGGCGACAGTGCTTCGAGGGCTGTCCATGCTGCCAGTATTGCTCGCGCATCATTCGCCTTACCTGATGGAGAAAAAGACGGGATCGGACCAAGGTCGATTTGGTTTTTGTCGAATTTCTCTTGCACGGCAGAGTCTGGGATTGTCTTCGGTATAGTCGCGGGCGCATTGTGGGGCACAGCTTGAGAAAATGGTATGGACGCCGAATCGGGATTACATGTCGATGAGCTGGAAGCCGACATGGCGACCTCGGTGCGGTCGCTGAGTGCAGTTAGAGATTGCTCGATTTTAGACGTCAGAGTCCGCGCCCTGGCAGTGTTGCGAAAGGTCAGCTCGCTCAACAGCTGTTCAAGTTCACTAACATTGTTGCGGGACTGTTCGAAGATTACTTCCAGATCGAAGATAGATTTTTGTGCATACTGCCGTGTCTTCATTTATTTCTGCTGCTCCATATCCCTTCAGTTAAGAGATATTATGCTAATTAGCTTGATTTCTAAGACTATTAACTTACGCTCCTGACGCAGATCCCAATCTCGTTGGGATGCTTAACTGGCTGCTTGCGTGAGAAGAAGGCTGCAATTACCCAGTAAAAATAATACCCATCGAGGCATTATTCAGGAGAAATCCCTCCCGTTAGAAAGAGGTCATGCTTACGGATGTGTTCCGCCATATCAAGATTACCAAGATAACCGATCAACCAAAAGTCACTCTCTTCAGCAAGAGCTGTTGGTGAGTACATAGCAGAGTCCATTGTTTCCTCGCTAATATATCCACCATAAGTAAAGGCTTGTATAACGAATTCTGAGCAAAAGAAAGAATTCCTAGGCTTTCTTTTTTTCTGTTTTCCCGTGAACCGCCTAGGCCATTTGGACTGTTTCTTCAGCTCTTTTAGTTCAAGAATGGGGGAAATGATGGCACCTAAAAGATTATATGGTGTTTGCAGTGCAACGTGCTTTTTACAGAATGCTACTACTTTGTCACTAAGCCCAGGTAGCCCGGTGGGTTCTGTACCAGGGCACCGACAAACAGCTACGTAAGGATAGCGAGATACCACGTTGTCTAGAGTATCTTCTATAACACCCGGTTTGATTGCCTCAACTATTTTTCCATCGCCAACGTAGATCGCAACATGCACATAGTCTCCAGATGAGCCATGCGAAATTATTCCATGCGTCAGATCATTTTCATCGTATGAGCAGAATAGAACGTCTGCAGGAGCGAGTTCTGACACCGTGAGAAATTTTGGCTGTGATGGATCTAGCAAAATTCCGGCAAAGCGCCTGTCAGTACTACATTTTGCGAAATGAAGAGGCCTGAATTTTGCACCTAACTTAGAAGTAATGGGTGTTCTGTTTCGTCTGAAGATTCTAAATTTTTTGAATAACCTTGCCATGTAAGTGTCCCTGTTAACTCTATTAGCCATAACTAGTTTTGAAATCCTGCTATGAAACTTATTCCCACAAAATATGTTGAACAAGTGTGTTGGTACTACCATTTATGGTCATTGTACGGTCAGCGTTGATTTGTTCCTATTTTGAGTAGTCAATAAAACGTTGTGTGAACAACAGTGATTGATACTTTTAGTTGTGCATAATGTTGATTTAAATCAAATGAATGCAGTTGTACTGCTTAAGAATTCTAACTGTAAGTATCCCGACAAAACGTACCATTTACTTTTAGAAATATGCCAGAGTCTCAGAAAGCAAAAAACCGGCCCTAAGGCTGGTTCTCCTGAATTCAGCCGCTCCGTGTCCGAATGGCCTGATTGTGGAAGATAGCGTATCGTCAGGCACAGTAGCTAATATAGGACATCAGATAGGGTGGGTGATAATCTCCCGCTGTAAATCTGAGGCGATATTGACGGTATTTTGCCGCAGTGAAATAAACACATTACGCATCAGGTCTTCTTCCGGGTGCAGGTCAATGACGTGAACGCTGATGAACTCCGGTGCCCGTGAGCGGGTTTTCAGGTAGCTCAGTGACGTCAGGGGCGGGTTTGCCGGGCCCTGCAACTGGTGTAGCTTTGCCTTCGGATTACTGCAGGCGCAGTGGATCTGGATTTTTTTCCCCATCAGGGTGCGGAACGGCACTGCGAGCGTCCGCCCCATCGGTCTGACGAAGCATTCGCTGAAGTAAAACATCGGGTCACTTTTATCAAAGTCACACTGGGGAAGGTAGCTCCCGGTGGTCGCCAGCCGTTCGCCGTCAATGTGCAGGATGTTATCCAGTTGACTGCGGTTGGGGTTGGTCACGCGGGTGATATCCACCACCATGTGTTCATACACAATCACCTTCCGGCGATAAACAATGTCCCGGTAGGCGTGGGTGTTCCACTCTATATGGGGCAGGCTGGGCACATCGGGTGGAGGCTCACGCCAGTCTACCTCGACCGTCACCTCGGCGTACTTTTCCGTCTCTGTAAAGCTCAGTATCTGCGGATTGGCGGGTGGCGGTTGGGCTCTTCTGCACACAGGACGTTATGGGTAAGCGTGTTCTTGTAGTAGCTGTAGTGCATCGGAGCCCCGTAACCGGTGGTGCCCATATCAGGAAGAATGGCCACGTTCTGGTCGTAAATAATGAGCCCGGGCTTATCGTAGTGATCGTGCTCGCCCCCGTAGGGAGTGTGCTTGACGACCACTGCCCGACCCTGATCGGGATTGCGGAAGATACCGTTATCCGGGTCGTGATAATTACCCGTCTCCCGGACCGGCTCCATGATGCGCAGCCGCGGATCGCCGTACAGGAAGGCACCCAGGCTGGGTCGGGGCTCCTTGTCATAGATGATGGAGAGCATGCGCGCATAGTTGTCTTCCCCGTAGCAGGCGTAGGCAAACTCATAAAGGTCAGGGTAGGTCACCGTATCTTTCATCGGGATGCAGTCATTGAATGCGGGCTCGGTGTCATCCGGCATCAGCAGCTTAATGGGCAGGTCGAGCATTTGCCTGTAGTACGGCTGCGTCATCAGGCTGTAGTCCTGATGGGTGTAGCGGACCATGCGCTCAAATGGAGCTGGTCGTGCAGACCCCAGACGGCATTGACGCCGGTCTGCAGGTAGCGGGGGTCATCCAGCACCGCGCCAGTCATGGCCAGCGCACTGTTGATCCGTACTTCATGATTATGCAGCTGCTTCCAGCGTTTGCTGATGAGAAATTCTGCGCAGGCCCGAAGCAAGTCGCGCTCGATGGTGGTTCGTTCTGCCGGGGCCAGTGCGTCATAAATGAGATCGTATCCCTTCACAAACCCGGACAGACACAGGGCTTCACAGAGCGTCTGGGCATTCATTTTTCCGGGGCCGTTATAGGGGATCCTCCCGTGTTCGGCATGCCGGGGTAGTAACGCGTACGCCATGAGAATGTCCCGCACCCGCGTGAAATAGGCCTGCTCCCCGGTGAGCATCCAGGCGATACCCAGTTCATAACAGGCCAGGGCGTTCAGATCGTTGAGTTTTCGCCACCCCTTTTTGATTGGGTTTACATAGGATGTAATGAGAAGTATTGACAATAAAAAACCACGCAAGTGCGTGGTTTTAAAAGGTTTTTTCGTCTTATTGAGATTCAGCGAAACCTCATGATACAGCAGATTTTATTTAGACGTTGAACAGGAAGTTCATCACATCGCCATCTTTCACGATGTAATCTTTCCCTTCTGCACGCATCTTACCGGCTTCTTTCGCGCCTTGCTCACCTTTGTAGGTGATGAAGTCTTCAAACGCGATAGTCTGTGCACGGATGAATCCTTTCTCGAAGTCGGTATGGATTTTACCGGCCGCCTGCGGAGCGGTAGCGCCGACAGGGATGGTCCATGCACGTACTTCTTTCACGCCCGCGGTGAAATAGGTCTGCAGATTCAGCAGCTCATAGCCTGCGCGGATCACGCGGTTCAGCCCCGGTTCTTCCAGACCCATCTCGGCCATAAACCTGTCTCTTATACACATCTGACGCTGCCGACGACGGAG